>Ga0180431_10000020_pt1 | contig 207857 bp, 249 predicted proteins | sample SS_ome_11_FD_132459 | JGI IMG/M metagenome (GOLD analysis project Ga0180431, IMG submission 132459) | Hypersaline lake sediment archaeal communities from the Salton Sea, California, USA - SS_1_MS_1 metaG | ecosystem: Environmental > Aquatic > Non-marine Saline and Alkaline > Hypersaline >...
AGCATAAGCACGATCTGCAGTCGTGCGCCTAGTCGTTCGGCCACCGACCCTCTTGAATCTCCTTCCAGTCCTTCTCGGACTGTTCCATGTCGATGATCTCGCGGAGGAAGAACTTCCCCATCCACGACAGGATCGACAGTACGACTGCCACGGCCGCGACGAGCAAGAGTGCAGCAAGCGCGCGAATCTGGCCATACGGCTCCGGCCACAGCTCATACCACGCGAACAGCCATCCCACCGTCACCGCCCCGGCCCAGCTGCAGATGCGCTCCGTCCGTTGCAACTTCTGCAGCCACCAGTGCGGATCGGCCACAGGCACTCCTTTCTGGTAGGGAGGAAGGGACTTGAACCCCCAACCTGCGGATTATGATTCCGCCGCTCTGTACCAGTTGAGCTACCTCCCCATGGCGGGCCAGCGAGGATTCGAACCCCGAAAGGTGGATTTGGAATCCACTGGTTTACCGTTAGCCTACTGACCCGACCTTCTCAAATTACGCGTGAACCACCGTTCCAGCCAACCGCGTTGGCGGCGGGACTAATAGTCCTCCGCGTCGTCTTCCTTCTCCTGACTTGCGAGCCTCATCTGATTCACCTTGTTCGTCGCGCGAAGCTCGGTGATCGTGTGCTTCTTCTGGCAGTCCGGGCACACGGTCGTGCAGTCATACTGCAGCCAGCCCTTCGGCGTGCGTCGGCCGCCACTGTACGACTGCTCGTGCTCGTGAACCTCTTCCTTCTTGCAGAAGTCGCACTTGATCTTCGTCGAGACGATATGCATCTCGTTCCTTTCGATGGCGGAGGGAGCGGGACTCGAACCCGCGAGGGCTGTTAACCCCACCCGCCTTCCAAGCGGGCGCCTTGCCGCTAGACTACCCCTCCACTCTCAGCTCCTTGATGATCTGGAGATGCTGGTCCACGCTGTACGCTCCAGCATCCGCCAGTCTCTTCGCCACCTTCTCCATAAAGGCCCGCGTATGCGGTCCTTTGAATCGGCTCGGGCACGCTTCGAGCGACTTCTCGTATACAAGCCCACACGCCAGACATCTCACCATGTTGTGAACTCGCATTTGGGTCGCTATCACGCCTCCTGAACCTCAAGCTCCAGCTCGAATTTCTCACGTCCTGTTGCCGAGATCTTCCTCGGTTCGCGCTTCTGCTTCAGCGAGCGCCACTTCGAAATGTCGTGCTTGAAGAAGCCCAACGACGTCTGCGAAGTGCCGAGCGTTCCGTCTTCCTTCACGAAACGATACATGAACGACGTATGATGTCCCGGTCGTTGCGCCACGCCCACCACCTGTACGAGGCGCGGATACAATCCGTTGGGCGGCGCGTAGATGTAGCGCTGTCCGATATCGATCAGCTCGTCCGGAATGTACGGCATCGCTTTCACGAGAATCGACAGCTGCCGTGACGTAAGTACCAAGCTTCTCCTTTCGTGGCGGCAGGCGGAGGACACGATCCCCACACCCGTAGGTGCCATCGGCTTTCAAAACCGCGCCGGTACGCCTGTCCGGTTCACCTGCCTGTGGCGGCGAGCGAGGGATTCGAACCCCCAAGAGTGATTAGCTCCACCCGCATTCGAAACGGGCGCCTTACCGTTAGACTAGCTCGCCAATCCTGACGACTATGTACATCATCACATGGATTCCGATCCAGATCATCGGGATCCAGAACTCTCCGGCCTCCCTCAGTTCGTCGTCGGTCATGTGTCTCTCCTCTCCGGGCGGCGGGACTTGAACCCACAACCGGCGGATTAAAAATCCGCTGCTCTCCCAATTGAGCGTACGCCCGGTTACGCCTCTGCGTCTGCCACCGCCATCTCGGCGCGACTCGCTGCGGCCATCGCGTCGTCGAGCGAGGTTGCGGCGTCATCACTCAGGTCGGCCATGCGCTTGAGCTTACTCTTGAGTGTCTCTGCCGCCTCAAGCTTCTCGCGCATCTCGCCGATCTTCTCCTCCAGTTGTGCCACTGCGTCTTCTGCGTCCGCCGCGATCTCCTGCGCCCGATCGAGCGCGGTATTGAGATCCGTCGTATCGAAGTCGATGTTGATCTGCATCAATTCCTCTCGTGGCGGAGAGCCGGGGACTTGAACCCCGAAGCCATCAAAGATGACCGGCAGATTAGCAATCTGCTGCCTTACCAATTAGGCAAGCTCTCCGCAGTGCTGTATGGGTATGCTGTAGCTGGTAGGTGTGGGCTGGTTAGCTGGTAGCCGGATTGTCCGGCCGTCGGTCCCGGGGGCACGGGAGACAGGGGAAATGTCTAGCGCCGCGTGCGCTACGTGCCCAGCTAACCCCCCAACAAGTGACCCTACGCGAGCGAAACAGCAAGACCCAGTGCAGCTTTGAGGAGATCCGTCTTATACGTTCTCCTCGCTTCGTACGCGCGCTTCACGGCTTGACGCGCGTCCTTCAGGATCTGGGACGACAAGCTGTCCCGCTCGGATTCTGACATATGCTCGTAGAGCGTCCGATCGACACGGGACCAATCCTGCGACCCCATAGCCTCGACGACCTGATTGAAGGCCGTGGTACCGCACCGCTTCATGGCGGGCAGGTACGGGGCGATCGAGTCGACGATCGCCTTGACTTCTGGGTTCATGGATTCGGTAATTGCGCCGAGCAGTTCGTTACTGACTGTCATCGGCCGGTCCCTCTCGTTCGATCCAACGCCTTAAATTTTCGGTATGGGGTTTCAGGCGCCGCAACGCGCGAATCGCCTTCTCACCCATACGGCCCTTGTCGACGTCACTTGCTTCCTCGAAGCCTTCCGTCTCGGAGACTCCGGTCTGAACGACGGTATCGACGAAGTCAATCTCGGTCTTGATTGCTGCCGGGGTGCATCCAATCAGGAATAGCACGAGTCCGGCGCCGAGTACTGCTCGCACGATACCTCCGCTCATCTGCCCGGACTATATACAGTTCCGTCGGGGAAAGCAAGCCCGTTGTTCAAGAATTTACAGCCGGATGATGTGATCGAACACGGGAATAAGCTCCTCCCGGTGTGTGATCACAATCAGCTGCAGCCCCGCATTGAGCACGTACGAACGCACGGTGCTCAGCATGTCCGCGATAACGCCCACGTGATGACCGTCAAGCCACGGAGTTGGCTCGTCGAGTATGACGAACCCCAGTTTGGACGCGAACAGGTTGTAGATCGCGAAACGGAACGCGATGCTCAACATGATCCGCTGACCGCCGCTCAAGCGTCCTGCAGGCTTGTCGGGGAATCCATCGATCCGACAGATCACGTCCATCTCGTCAGTGATCGCGCACGAGAATGGAACGTTGAAGATCTGCAGGTACTTGTCCAGCTCCGCATTGAGCGCCGACAGGTACTGCCGCATCACATACTGCGGAAGCACGTCGCGATGAAGCACTTCACGCGCTTTGACGCACAGTCCCTTGTACGTGCGCTTGGCCTCCATGGACCCCGCCTGCTGCTTCAGTCCTTCCAGCTCAGCGAGAATGCGCATGCGTGTGGTGTGCAGTTGTTGAAGCTGCCCGTCGATGCCGGAGACCTCCATCTGCGACTGGATGCGCGCCTGCAGTGTTGACAAGACCGCGTTGTAGCGTCCTTCACTGCACGGCGCCTCAAAATTGAGTTCAGCCAGCTGACTGTCGACGCTGGCGAGGAGCGCTCGATCGCGTGCGTCGTGCTCACGATGCTCTGCCAGCTGCTTGTCAATCTGCGCCAACTCAGCCGACACAACATCGTGCCGCTGAATGAGCGTATTCAGCTCCGCCTCATTGACGTCGGGGATCTCACGCCCCTCGTCCTTCGCCACCTCTTCCTGCAACCGCGCAAGCTGATTGGAGGCTTCGGTGTGCCGCTCGTGCCAGCGCGCTCGCGCTGCGTCGTAGGTTTCGAGCAGCTTCACGCTGTTGGCGATGATCTGCTCTACATCCGCCAGCTTACTCGGCTGCGTGAGCAGGTAGGCATGCGCTTCGGAAACGCGCTCGTTCGTGAACTGCAGCGTCTGTCCGCACAGCTCGCACGGCCCGGTCTTGCCTTGCGTGAAGAGTTCAAGGTAGCGCTGAGTGCGTTCGATCTGCTCCCGCTCGACCGCAACCTGCCGACGTCCTTCGTTGACCTGATCCCAGCTGACCGGCGGTGCGGTCGGTGCTTCTTCAGCCATGACAGCCTGACAGCGCTCCAGCTCCCGACGAAGGTGTGCGCGCGCACCAGCAGATGCGAGTGCGACGTTCGACTGGTCGATCTGCTTGCGCATCTCTTCGTACTGGTGCCGTAACTCAACGCCACGGGTCTCAACGGCCTCTATATCGCCGCGCGCGTGAATGGCTGTTCTGAGCTTCTCCTGCTGCGCGACCAGATCCGTGCGCCGATTCAGATCAGCTACGTATTGCTCGTAGCGCTTGCGCAAGCTCTCCAGCTCTTCCTGATCTTCCGCAGCAAGGAACGCTTCGTGCTTCGCGCGACTATCGTTCAGCTCACGAAGCTGTGGATCGATTTCCTCGTCGAGCTGCTTCTGTAGTTCCTTGATCCGATCGTCCGTCGGATCGGTGGTAATGAGCGCGGCTTCCTGATGCAGCAGCTGCCGAAGCTTCTCGACATTCTCGATGCCGAACAGCCCCTGCAGCTTCTTCGCCCGCTCGGAGGGTCTCTCGAAGAGTATCTCTTCAAGCTTGCCCTGCATCACGAAGATGATGCTCTCCATCACCCTCTTGCTTACGGTGCTGATGTCCAGCACACGCGCCGTTACTGGGTTCGCGCCGGTGAGCGCCTTGCCGGACCCGAACTTCAGCGACGTGCGCGTGGTGTTGACCGCGCGCTTGATCGTGCCGGGCTGCCCGGCCACGTCGAACTCCAGCTCCACGAAGCCGGGTTCTCCGTCGGCAGCCGCCTGCCAGTTCAGGTCTTCGACCTTTGCGCCTTCGTTGCCAGACTCGCCGATGTACGCGAACCGCATCCCTTTGATGAGGTTCGACTTTCCACGGCCGTTCCCGCCGAGAATCCCAATAACCTTTCCCGGCGGGAACTCAACCGTGAGATCGGCATGCTGACAGAAGTTATAAAGATGCAACTTCCTGTTCTGCATGCCCTGCTCCTTCTAGCACGATACGGAATTCAGCAGGTACGTGAGCAACGCCTTCGCGTACAGCCTCCGGCGGCCCTTGACCAGCTCCTTGGTGGCATCGTCGGCGTCGTCGGGGATGACCAGCATCGCCCGGCCGACCCACGGGAAGCCGCTGAGGACCATGTTGTTGCCGCGCACGATCCCGCTCATGCGTCCGGTGAGCCCGTCGCCGCGCCAGATGAACGCGACCTTGATGCCGCTCGGCTCCGGCACGTCGACGCCGTTCAGCAGCTCGAACGCGATGCTCGACGGTGCCGACATCGTCGACGCTGACACCGGAAGCACCTCGCGGATGAAGCAGTCGACCCACGCCGTGAACTTCTTGGTGCTGGTGTAGACGTCTTCATGGTTGTTCCGGTTGATGTGGTTGGCCGCCGCCGTCATGTACTTGGTGACGATCTCGTCGAACGCCGCCAGCACGCCCTCGTTGATCGACTGCGAGAGTTCCGCGCTGTAATTCTCGTGGAGGCGCTCGTACATCCATTCGTTCGCTTGGGCCATCTTCACGGCGCCCTCGCCGAACTTCTCGATGAGGAGCTTATCGACCTCGGCGCGAATGATCTTCTTGCGCGTACCGGCCGGAAGGAGATTCTGCGCCGTGTGATTCAGCGCACCGATCCCTTCGTTGATCTGCTCCTCGATCGCGTCCAAGGTCGCGGTTGCCGGATCGATCGGCGGCGCCTCGGTCGTCTGATTCTGTGGCTGTTCCTGTTCCGTCTCGGTGCCGCTCGGAGCGGCGAATCCTGCTTCTGCCATAGGGCTTTCCAGTCCTCCTGTAAGGGCCTACAGACGACTCAAGGCATCACCAACGTTCGCGGCACGCGTGTCCGCACGCGCGCGAGCATCGCGAAAGTCGGCAACCGTTGCGCGATGACGGCAGTTGACGCACTTGCAGCTCGCGTCGATGTCGATGGTCACGTTCTGGTACTCGTAGACCGAGCCATTATCCAAGTACAGCTGGGCATGACCCTCGACCAAGAAGCGCCGGTTGTGCCCACACTTGGGGCACTGCAGGCGCGGCAGACTGTTGAGATCCATCAGAGTCCTCTCAGCTTGTGATACCCATCTCGTTCTTGACTGCTGCAAGTTCCTCCGCTGCGTCTGCCGCGCGAAGGGTTCGCAGAAGGAACGAGTACAGCTCCGGTGTCTCTTCACGATTCACCACGCGCCCAAGGCACTGCTCAAGCCCAACCTCGAACTCCGTGGGTTTGTCGAGCTTGGCATCATCCCTCAGTACGGGCAGGTCGCGGATGCGCAAGTGCACGCTTCGCTCTCGACATGCGTCGCCAAGCCGCTTGTATGCCTCCGGCACGTCCGGGGACACGCGCGCGAGCATCAACGAATCGACAGCCAGCTCGGTTTCGATCAGCTCGACGGTGGCGTCGAGCGTCTCGGGACTATCGATGGTCATGATGCTCGTAGGCCGCCCGTGAATCTTGTGCCGCTTGACGGTCATCTTCTTGCCCGAGTGGTGAACGGAGATGAACGACTTCTGCGGATTCTCCTTCATCGAGCGAATGTGCGTCGATCCGGAATAGTGGCACTTACCCACGGACGCTTCCACGTGGAGATCGCCAAGCAAAGCGACCTTCACGAAGTCCGGGATCCACTCCTCGTCCAGATTCCAAGCACCTTCGATCGACATCACCGACTTCAGCGCCTGATGAAGCATGAGAATGTCGCACTCCTTCAGGGCTTCGAGCTTCTGCTTCACGTCGTCGGCATGCGTATTGTCGAAGCCGTAGAGCAGGTGATCCTTCCCGTCGAAGTTGAGCGTGATCGGATCGTACCCATCGATCGAACTGACCTCCGGCACCAGCTCGAACCACGGAGGGCTGCTGCGATCGTGCTGTCCTTGAATCGCGAGCTTCCGTGTCTTCTTCGGGAGCCGTCCGATCTCGTCCTTGAATGTCCTAACCGACAAGCTATCCGGCTTGCTCTTGTCGAAGATATCGCCGCCGAGCAGGAGCGCCTCTGCCTTGTTCTTCAGGCAGTAATCGATGATCTGATGAAGCGCGTTATACGCGTCGCCGCGCATGTCCGGCAGCTCTGCCCAGATCGTCGGCGACAGGTGGAGGTCGGCAGCGAAGGCGATCATTTCTGAAATCCCGACTGATCGTTCTTGGCTACCTCCTCAGCCCGTACTGCGCCGATGGCGTGTCCCACCATGACGCTGTGTGCGTGAATGATGAACGCCGCACACTTGTCATTGTCTGCCCCGACGGACATGTTCTTCAAGTACGTCTCGACCTCGCGCTTCACCTCGCTGAGGCAGGAGGCGCAGAACTCCAACTCCTCCACATGCTTGATGTCCTTCTCGTCGTCGAGCAACCTCCCGCAGGAGTCGCACCGCGTAACGGTGACCTTCACCTTCAATACATCTCCTTTCAGTCCAACTTCGCCAGTCGCCGTCGGCATGTGTCACATACCGCCATCTCGTCGGTGTCAGAGACCTCGACCAGCTCGTAGCAGTATTCACACATGACCCGAATACGGAAGCGACTTCGTTTTCTCGGTCGCATTTCAAGGGGAATCCGGAACCGACGGCTGGTTTTCAGTTCCGGATCCATCTCTTTCGTGAAGACCGCCATCAGCGAGCCACCAGCCTCTGGGTTCGCTTACCCGGCGGCGTCTTCACAAGCTTGCGTCCGGCGCGGAAGGCATTCCAGCAGCCGATGCACACGTTGTACATGACTTCGGCTGGAACCTGCGTCTTGTTGTTCGAGGCTCCGCGAGAGCCGAGAACCGTTCGATGCAGGTAGTCGGAGAGCACCTTCGCCGGATCGCTCTTGCTGCTGAACAATCCCTCGATGAGGGTGTTCCAGAACTCGATAGCTTTAGTCTTTGCCGCCTTGACCGTCTCCATCATTGCGGCAACGACCGGGCTGCGCCGCAGGTGATATGCCTGCTGCGCGTTCAGGTACGCGAGCAACTCCGCCACGGCTCGCCCGATCTCGGGGAACTCGAAGCGCAACGCTTCGTGGACCTTGTCGGCCTTCACACGTTCGTTGTGGAACTTCCAGTACTTCGCGCCTGCGCAGAGGTACTGGATGACCGACTTCTTGATTCCTTCGTACTCGGGCGTGTCGAACAGCGCCATCTTCGCGAGATGCGCCGCCGTCCGCACACGGTTCCGGTCGAAGTTCTTGTACAGCTGGCGATACTCGTCCTCGGTGTCGACCCGATACTTCACCACTCGGATCGATGGTTGGTACTTCGGGATTTCGAGGTACGACCTCGCCCAGCTGATGTGTTGACCGTTCAGCTTCCGTGCCTTCTTGTCCCATCCACACACGGCGATGGACATAACGGCCTGAGCGGCAAGGAACTGTCCGGTCTCCATGGCGCGCACGAGCGTTCCGACATGCTCGTCGCTGACCTCACGCTCGATGTCACGGAACTCTTCCAGCGACAGGTAGTAGTCCGCAAGCATCTTGGTGAATGGCTTCCGTTTATCCGATACGATTCGGCTTATCCAATCGATCGGAGCGCCCGGAGCCGCCTGCTTCTTCGCCAAGAATCACCACCCCTCTTTCGTTCTGGCGTCGTTGCGATGCGCGAATATGTAGAAGCCGGTTTGCGCCCCGGCCATAACAAGGATGAAGACAATGTACGTCCATCCCGGCGGCTCTACGCTGAGATAGTCGAACTTGTCCCAGTCCTTGATGATGTAGTTCGCCCGCACCTCCTTCTCGATCACCGGGATCATGCCAGCCTCCAACGGCATGTCCCGAAGGAGCATTTCGAGATTGCGCTTCACGATCTCCTGCTCGGTCCAGCCGAACACGTAGACCCATTCGGGAACCTGTCCAGCGAGTCCGGCCACGCAGATGACGAGGTCGTTCTTCTTACCGCCCAACCACTTCGCCTCCTGCTGCTGCCCGACGAACGAGTCGGTACCGGGTTCGAACCCGGCCATGACTACGTTCACCTTCTTCACAGGACCAAGCCGCGCGTTCATCTGATCCCACTTGTAGAGATCAACGGCACGCGCCGTACCCAGCAAGCGGCCTGAGCGCCAGATACTTGGGTTCCCCGGATAGTCATATACGGGCGCGTCTTCCGGAACTGCAGCGAACTTGAATACGCTCGGCGACGCCTGCACCCGGTTCGTCCACCGTTTGGTAGTCGTGACGGGAATAACGTGTCCACTCTTGTTGCGGATCACATAGATGTTTGGATCGCCGCGTACCAGTCCGGACTTCCACGCCTTGGTCTTGACGGGCGCGCAATCGAACTTCTTGGAGAAGTCGTTGAATTGCGACTTGGAGATCCGGCAACCCATCATGAACCCAAGCGTGGTCCTGCACGTCCAGTGCTCTGAGTGCTCCCGATATCGCACAACGATGCGTGTGTGCGTTCTGCGGTTCTTTCCCGATCCGGTGGTGTACGTCTCGGTAGTCGTATACCGCTCCTTCCACCACGGGTGGAACGTAGCTTGGGTCACGCGGCCCGACCATGTCTCAATATCGGACGTCATCGACGTCGCGATGGTGACATGGAAGGTAATGGCCAGCACGAAGCCGATCCCAGCTCCGGCCAGCCATTCCCACCACGTGACCTCTTTGTCCTTCACCCACAGGATCGCGCCCGCGACCACGGGGATGAAGGCGAAGAGATAGAAGAACCACATACGCTACTCGAACAGGTCCACGTCGTCGTCGACGCCCGTCTCCATGGCCTTCTTGGCCCTCGTCGACGATACGACGGTGATCTCGATCTCTGGACGCCCGCCGACGATCAGCGATGAAGGGAAGATCGTGCGCAGCGTATCGTGTTCGCGCTTGAGGTCGATCAGCTCCTTCTGCCGCATGGTCCAGCGGTCGCGCGCGGCCGTGACGATCGCCATCAGCTTCTCATATGTCTTGAGATCCTGATTCGGGATCGCTTCGTGCAGTGCGCTGACGAGGCCGCCTTCCTTGACGCCGCCCCGCGCCTCCGCGTAGCCGGTGACGAGTTCGAGCGTCTTCTCGGCCTGTCGGTCCGTGATCTGGGCGGTCTGCTTGATCTTCTTCATCATGTTGTCCAGCTCGGACTCGTTGTCCATCACCTTGGCCTCGATGGCCCGCCTGAGGCGCACCTCCGCGTTGCTGGTACCGACCCACCAGCTCAGCAGGATGATAAGGAACAGTACGACACAGCCGCCAATTGCCGTAGGGATGACCCACTTAGGGAGTTCGTTCATCGTCTCCTTCTTCCGATCCTTCCGACGAAGCGAACCCCGCCTCGCCGGTATCGCCCGTGAAACGACCGGGACAAACAATCAGGCATTCTCTTCTTCCGCCATCATTTCGGAGCAGCTTTCGCAGAGGTTGTCTATGTTGAGGTCGTTCACGTTGAACTCGCCTCCGCACTCGCTGCACGTATCGAACTCCGCCGCACAATCCTCGCAGCGGTTGTTCCAGTCGAGACTGTCCACGTGCGTTTCGTCGCCACACTCCGCGCAGGGGCGGAAGTTTGCTTCGCAGTTCTCGCAGCGTCCGGAGGCGTTGAGTTCATCGGCGGGGAATGTGTTCCCGCAGTGCTCGCACTCCTCAGGCGCTTCGCAGTTCTCGCAGTAGCCGTCGTCGAGATCGTCGTCGCTGTGCCACGTGCCGCAGCCTTCGCAGCGTGACATGTAGTTGTCCCGACAATCCTCGCAGTAGCCGTCTTCGAGTTCGTCTTGGGTACGCGCAGAAGAGCAGCGATCGCAGAATACGCGGCAGCTCTCGCACAGCTCGTCGTCAAGCTCATCCGGCTCGAACATACCCTCGCACTCACGGCACGGGATCAATTCGTCCTCGTCGTCATCCGCGTCTTCTCCGGCCGAATCCCCGGATGTCTGGATGCGGATGTCGTTCAGGTTCAGGCCGTGTTCGAGACCACCCGTGCCATTCGTGCAAATGCAACGAAGCGTCGCCACCGGCAGTTGCACCGTGCGTAGTTCGATTTCCTCATCGAGGTGGAGATCGATTTCGAATGCGAGATACGCCACGTCGGCGACGGCGCGCATCGTATCGATATTGAGCCGGAACATGCTCAGCAACGCGAACTGTTCCGGCGAGAAGTGCACGAAGACGAATTCCGTGCCGTCGTGCAGCCTGTCGATGACCCCACTGGTCAGGTGCTTCCACATGTGCTCTGGAATCACCATGGCGTCGGGGTATGGATTGACCACAGATTCTGCCTCCGACAGATCTCCGACGTCGAAGTCCTCGAAGTCGAGAACCGCTGCGTCGCCCGTGAGTGCATCGACGGCATTCATGATCGGGCGCATACGGTCGGCCTCCAGATTGATCAGCGCGTAGAGTCTACTCGTGCCGTACCACAGCATCGTAGCACAACCGAGAAATGGCTCGTTCGACATGATGTCCTTTCTAGCCTACTGAGAGTCCTTGCTCCAGCTCACGGTACCACTGCACCACGTCCGGATCGGCCTCTACGGCGTTTGCCGTGACCGGACGTACCAGCGACAAGCCGTCGAGCGTCTTGACGCGAGATAGCGCAACGTACACGTGACCCGGACTGAAGCATTCCGATACGTCGCAGCGCATGGCGCTCAGCGTCATGCCTTGAGACTTGTGGATTGTGATAGCCCACGCGAGTTTCAGCGGGAACTGCTCCATCGCAGCAACTTCCTTGTGCTGATGGTTGTACAAGCCCCACCGCTCGGGTTCGACGAATACGATCTCGCCGGTGTCCTTCTTAACCGTGATGGTGTCATCTGCCAGTTCCTCTATGACACCCCTCTCGCCATTGATGAACAGAGTCTCGACTGGCGGACCGTATTCGTACTTGTTCCGCGCGAACAGCACCGGAGCGCCCGGCTTCAGCCGAAGCTTGTCGGGCACGATGCAGTCGCGTGCCAGCTTGCTCCACAGGCGCTGGTCGCCGCTGAACTCGGCTTCGTACAGCTTCGCGGCGCCGGGCAGCTTCGCAAGCTCGCGGTTGTTGACGGCATCTACTGCCGCATTCTTCGCATACAGCTGGACAGGCAGCTTCAGCGGCGCACCGACGCGCGCGTTGAAGTAGTCGATGGTCTCGCTGCTGGGATTACCGTATCGGATCCCGTTCAGGTGACGGATGAACTCCTTGTCATCCTGCCTGAAGATCTTCGTCAGATAGATGATCTTCGGGTTCAGCTTCTGCCACGACTTTGACGCTGGCGCGTACTCGTCGCGAACGGGCTGATCGTATCGAATCACCGGAGGCAGCTGAAGGAAGTCGCCGGAGAAGATCACCTGTATCCCTCCGAACGGCTTCTTCGTACCTCCGAGCAGTGTCCTGAGCCACCAGTCCATCATCGTGATGTAGTCCCCGCTGAGCATGGAGACCTCGTCGAGGATGATGGTATCGAGAGCGCCGAGCTTCCAAGTCGCGCGATCGAGATTGAGCTTCCCGTGCTTGATCGCGACCTTCAGGTCATCGACGCTATTGATGATGTTGGTGCCCAGACACGAGTGGATCGTGCACCCGCCGATGCGAACGGCGGCGATCCCTGTTGACGCGCACACGGCGAAACGTCTGCCCTGTAGCGTCAGCTCTTCGATGATTCGGTTGATCGTCTCCGACTTGCCGGTGCCCCCGGGACCGGTCAGGAAGATGCTCTCACCGGTCGTCACGCAGTCGAGTGCCTGTTGCTGCTCGTCACTCAACTGGAATGGCGTCTGCATCCTGTTCGGTCACCTCCTTCTTTTCGGTGAGCGCTTCGGCCACCCGCGCGGACAGCTCTTCGATCTTCGCGCTGCGCTTCTCGCACTCCTCGCGCATCTTGTGCACGACCTCGCCGTGCCGATGATTCAGCTCCGCGATACGCCCCTCGAACTCCTTGCGCATTGCGTCAGCCGCTTCAAGCGCCTGCTCCAGAGCCGAGCGCTTCTGGGCAACGACAGCAGCCTGCTCTTCGAAACGCGACTTGTAGTCGGCAGCCATATCAAGGCTCGACTTCTTGAGCTTGGTCAGCTCGGCCTGCAGCTTCTCGATCTCGGCATCGCGCGACTTCACCGCGCGATCGTGCTCGTCTGCCGGTACGACGTCGGCGTGCTGCATGGTCTTCTTGGACTTGCCCTTCTTCACGCCGTCGCTCCCTTCTGCAGCTTCTTGAGTTCCACCGCCACGACAATCAGTTCTGCCTTGGTATCCCGCAGTTCTTCTTTGAGTCGTTCGATATAGTCGTGCGCCTTCTTGAGGCTTCGATCACGGCGTCCGATCATATCGTCCTTCTGCTTGTGCCGGTTCTGGCACGCATTGAGCTTGCGCTGCAGCGCTGATACGTTGGCACGAAGGCCGTCCAGTTCGTCGAGAAGGTAGCTGAGATCATTCTGACGAACCGGCACGGGGAACGGACTGCCTTCGGCCTTCAGCGAATCAAGCCCATTGGCTACACGTGCGCGAATGCTCTGGATCCTACTCACTGATTGGGGTCCACCCAACCAGTCGCCAGACCAGCATGTAGAGCTTCCCGCAGTCGTGGCACTCCCACGCTTCCTTGAGCTGCTGATTGGTCGTGACCTCGTCGTGCATAGGAGCAACGTTGTGCCCACCGCAGTGCGGACACGTTCGCGCGTCCTCTACTGCCTCCAGCTTGTCGTCCGACGTCTCTGGCTTCTTCTCCGCTCGTTCCTTGATCTCAACATCGAGCTGCGACCGCATCCAGTGAACGTCCTCAGCGACGCTCACGACGGACGCGGCTAGCCCTTCGAGCACGATGAGTTCCCGGGACTTACGCCCTCGGGAAGAGCTGGTCGAACCAGTCCCCCTCTTCTTCGCCTTCTTCTTCCTCTTCGCCTTTGCCACAATCACCTTCCATTCCGCATATCGGTCGAAACTCACAGCCCTCGCAGTCCGGCCCTTCCTCTGGATCGTCGTCGATGAGGATGCGCGAGTAGATCATCTTGTCCACGGGGGACATACGATCAATTACCTCACACACCTGCACGAGCCACGCCTGCGCTTCGTTGAATGCACACTCGATATTGCCCGTCGTCTTGATCTTCTTCGACGCTACTGTCCTGACGGTCCGTGTGATCGGATTCAGCAGTCCGTAGACCAGCAGAACGCCGTAGCGATCCTTGCGCGCGGGCTTGTCGAGCACAAGCGATACGATGTTGTGCTTGGCGCTCCGAAACGCATATGCAAGCTTCGCGAAACTCGGGCTGGGGAGCGAACTGGTCACCTCTTCCATGTCGGACTGCTGAACCAGCGACCTGATGTCCGCTGCTTCGAGCGTATAGAAGATCTTAGTGCCGGGCTGAATCTCTTCGCCCAACCGCTTGCTCAGCTTCTGAGGATCCGTGAATGACTCATCGACAGCGTCGGCCTCATCGCGGAACACGTACGGTTGCCGGAAGATGCTCTTCCCGTCCCGGGATACCTGCAGCAAGTAGTCTCCCGTGACCGCTTCGAACGCGATCAGTCTGCTGATGTTGATGGTCGTCACTTCTCCTCCAGTGAAGCTATACGTAACGTACGCGCAGCCTTCGGATCGACGCTCACAACAACGGACAGCAGGTGGTTCCAGAGTTCGTGCTCGTGGCAGTCTTCGAACGTGCCCTTCAGGAGCCGAACCGTGTTCTTGACGTACCGCTGTACCCATTCGCTGTCGAACGTCTTCACTCCGTCGCTGAGGTTGTCGATCCTGTCGGCGAGCTTGATCAGAAGTCCTTCCCGATCACGCGACGCGCAGATTCGATCGACCATTCGACTCTTGTTCTCGTAGTCCTTCACGGTGAGCAGATCGACGAGCTGCTCCACCCGAAGCGGGAACTGTTCGATCCCATGGTCAGTATCTTCGAGGACGTCGTGAAGCAGGGCAGCAGCAACACCCGCCGCCGACACGTGTGGGAATACCAGCACGGCCACACGCAGCGGGTGCTGCACGAACGGCTCATGAACGCCTTTCCGGAACTGGCCTTCATGCGCCATCACTGCCCATTTATACGCCTCGTGTATGAGGCCGCCCTCTTGGAACGGGAACTCACTCATGGATGGTTGCACTCGCATTCTGCTGTGCTCGCTGCTGATCCAGTCTACGCGGCCGTTGAATCACTACGTGGCTGCGCGGTATCGTGAGGATTTCCACGTTCGGTATCTTCGCCGTGCCAATCTGCGCACCGACGCTCATCACAACCGAGCGCGTGCCGTCCGTGATCCCCTCCTTGCGATATGCCGGGCCTTCGTAGAGCACGAGACCCGTTATGCCTTTGGGGATCACCCGATCAGCTAGCGCAAACTTGACGGCGGTCTTGGGGATTCGGAAGTCCCTGACGACCCTTGCTACTAGATCCATTCCTGTCCAATCTGTCCAGCGCGTCGCCGAGATCTTTCGACTCCTCTCGCTTGGTACTCTTTGCGGGTTCAGCCCACGCCCACTGAACGCCACAACTCGGGCAGTAGTTCCCGATCTGCATGTAGGCGTAGCCGGGGCGCTTAACCAACGCGCCACAGTGTCCGCAACGGCCTAGTGAGAACCGCATATTACTCCTTCAGACTGAAGGCGACGACGGTGTTCTTCAGGATCTTCTTCAGCTGCGCGGAGATGCCCTTCTTCTCCGCCAGCTCCTCGATCGACTTCATGATGTTTCCGTCGTTGTGGCGCTCCGATGCCGCCTTGCAGTCGGCGAGGAACTCCACGAGATCGATGAGGTTCATGTCATCGATACCGTTCTCGAAGTGCTCCGGATGATGCCGGTTACGCGCGTAGTGGTGCGCGAGAGCGTCGCCCAGAGCCTCCACCTTCTGCTGCTCATACTCTGGCGTGCCGAACGTCATCGCGTTCAGCTTCTCCGTGTTCGCTTCGAACTTCTCGCGCTCCGGCGATTCGAGCTTGGTGCTGTCGTGCTCGTTTGCCCGCTTCAGCAGTTCGACAACGAACAGGGTGAGGATTTGCACAACACGAGCCTTGTGCTTCCGCGTCTCACACGTCGGGCAGAAGTCTTCGCTCACGGCGTACCTCCTAGCTTCTTGATGCGCTCTTCGAGATACTCGGTGACAGCGTCCACGTCCTGTCGAGCAGCGTCGAGCGTATCCTTCGCGTTCTCCAGCTCCATCTCCGCATTATCGAGGGCGCTACTCGCACCTTCGACAGCGTCCTTCACTCGCTTCAGCGCACGCTCGGTCTCGACAATCGGCTTAGTGCGGCGCTTCCGCTTCTTCTTTTTCGCCATCCAGCTCTCCGGGGTCGATCAACCCCATGCCCTCGCTGCACAGGTCGCACAGCTGACTCCACCCGGTCATGTAGTGAATCGACCGGTCATCCGGAGCATCCTCCCACGCCTGCTGGAGGATCTTCCAGAGTTCGTACAGCTTGTCGGGCGGCGAGTCGGCCGGGAGGTTCTTGAACTTGTCGAGCGCATTGCCCGCCGGGGATCCGCTGTAGAAGCGGACGAGCGGACGCACCACGTCGAAATGCTCATTGAAGAACCCGATCCAGCCTTCCCGCGTCTGGTACCACTTATCGTTTGACATCCGATCCTCCTCGATTGTTGAACGCGTCCAACTATCAGAGCAGCTCGCTGCACTTGTCGACAGCATTATTCAGGCTTCGCAAGCCGTACTCCAATTCGTCGACGCCGTCGTTGAGGCTATCGATGATATCCTCGACATCGCTGACTGCCTCACGCAGCTCGTCACGCTTCGCTGCGATCTGCTCCTTGAGTTTCTCTATCTTTTCAAGCCGCTGGCTGAGTGCAGCAACCCACGTAGGCTTCTCCGGCTTTACGCGCTTAGCTGTCATCGCATATCACCAGCACTTCCGTTCCGTCCGGCTTGCCGTTGTGGGTCCAGCCAATGCCAACCCACTCGCGCCGCTCGCCGTGCAGCTCGATGGCGTGCGGAAGCTTGGGGCTATTGCAGACCGAGAGCCGCTTCAGCGTTGCGAACTTGATCGTCTTGCGTTTGCCTTTCCGCTTGGCGGTCTCTTCGTCGAAGATCTCCTTCTCCAGCTTCTTGATCTCCTGCTCGTGCCGACGGATGTCCGCACGCATCTGCCGAACGGTGCGTTTCTTCGCCTTCTTCTTCGCAACCTTCTTCTTGGCCATCAGGCCCTCGAATTCAGGTTGAGGTTCAGCCACATGTCACCCTGTCCGGGGATCGTGGCAAAGCCGTGCGTCGTGGCGACCGTGATCGACCGCCCGTTCTTGGACGGCCCGTGTCGCTCGGTCAGGTTGCACCGAATGATGAGAATGTCATCTTCGATCGTCATCCTGACGTTCGTTGGTGGCTTCTTTTCCTTCCTCGACTCCGCCATACACGTCCCTTCTGATTCCCTTGTTCGTCTCGATCGCACCAAACATCGTATTCGGCGTGACGCCGATACTGTGTGCGAGATCCGCAAACGCAGCCAAATCCTTGGGCAGGCACGCTCCGCCGAATCCGTACTTCCCGTCCGGTCCGGGCACCTGCGTGTGCATCTTGTTGACCCACCCACTGGTGAGCATGCCCTGCAACACGCGACCGTAATCGATCTTCAGCGTGTCACACATGAGTGCCACTTCGTTCATGAACGACAGCTTCGTCGCGAAGAACGAATTGCAGGCACACTTGATCATGGCTGCCTCATCGTGCGAGACGATCAGGATAGGTGTATCCGCCTTGACCATGCTGCGGTAGATCGCCCACAGCGCCATCGTCGCGAGCGTCTTGCTGTGCTCGTCGGTTCCGATGACCACGCGCGACGGCTTTGCGAAGTCGTCGCGTGCCGTACGCTGCGTAAGGAACTCGGGGTTCGAGATGAAGCGCTGCGCCGGGTACCTGCCGCGATACCCCTCCACGACGCCCGGAAGCACCGTGGACTTGATCACGATCGTACCGGGTTCACGCCCCTCTACTCGCAGCTTCTGAATCTGCTTAACGACTGAATCGAGGATGACGAAATCCATCGAACCGTCGGAACGGGATGGCGTGGGCACGCAGACGAAGACGAACTCCTGCGTAGCGGCACGCTCGAAGCTCACCTCCGATCGATCCGGCTTGGCATCGTAGATGTAGGGGGTCAGCCCGTGGCGCGCGAAACCGTGCGCTACTGCATCTCCTACGAATCCGTGACCGATGATCCCGATGCCCATCTCCATCTTCATGTACCATCCCCGTTCGTTTCGAGTTCGACCTCATCCACTTCGTGCTCGATGTTCAGCCACTCGGCTTCCTCGCCGGTCTCAAGGGCTTCGAGCGCCATCGTGTGCGCGTCGTCCTTGTCGGCAGCCGTGACTGTGATCATTCCGTACGAGATGCGACGTACGTACGCAATGTAAGTGTGCTCACTGGCTATGGCTTCTCTCCTTGTGTGCCCTACGACAATCACTGAGCATCACGCGCTTCTCCATCTCGATCAGATCCAGATTGATCTCGAAGTACTCGGCGAGGAGCACTTCGATTCGCTCCGGGAGGATCACGCCCTTCTCGCACTGCAACCAGTCGAGGAAGGTTCCGATCGGCTGCGACTCGGCGTGAACCGCAGCCAGCTTGTCGTGCTCAGGGTAGACTCGCTTTGCCATTGTTATACCTTGAAGATGTGCCAGACGAACGGCGGGGTGTGTACCGTTCCAAGGTAGTCCCAATCCGCCACTTCGCGCGGCAGTTCCCATCCTGTGCCGATGATCCGAATTTCGATCTCGGTATCCGGGAACTCGGGGTCGACCAGCGCCCACAGCGTGGGCACGTCATTCTGTGCGTGTACCTTCAGTAGCCGATGCCGGGTGGGGAGCTTGACTTTCTGTACGTCCTCCACCGTCAGCGGGTACTTGTAGATCGTCATGGCCATATGTACACCACGTTGGGCTTCTTCATCGCTTCTTCGCCTTCTTCCGTTTCGGCCGCGCCTTCAACTGCGCGCGCAACTCCCTGTTCTCCTTCTGTAGCTTGCGTATCTTGGCGCGCAGCTCCGGGCAGGTCTGACACGGGCCATAGAGCGATTCGAAGTAACGGTCAACCCCCACGGCACGCTCCGCATCCGGAGCACGACGGGCCGCCGTATATCTCGCGCATCGCACTCCTTGTAGCAGCCACGACACGCTCATACTCCTCGTCCGTGATCATGCCCAAGTCGTGCTGCTTGGAGGCATCGATGATCTTCTCGCTGAGTATGTTGACTTCGCGCATCTTGTCGAACGTCTTCGCGGTATTGATCGCCGAGGCGAGCGTGGAGCGAATCACGAAATAGTGCATGACCGCCCAGAGCGTGATAATGATAAGCTTGTACGCGATATGCCCGGTCGGGTTAGTCGCGTGATCTACGACGGCAATCCAGCCGAGTACCGCGAACAGTGTCGGCGCGTACAGCGACCATTTGATCAGCGTATGCATCGGATCGCGTGAAGCACTCATGTACTCTCCTGAACTTCAACATCTTCGGGGAACACGCCATCGCAGACGAGGCCGCTACCGTGCGTGCCCTCCAAGCGATATGCGAGGCGCTGTGCCCATTTGTCCGCCTTCTCGCGCGCCGACTCCTCATCCTTTGCTTCGATGGTAAGATCGGCGTGCATCGGTACCTGTACGAGGTACTGCTTCATACTTCCACCTCGCTACTCTGTGCTGATTCCGCCAGTCCCGAGCAAACGGCGCGAACGAACGCTGCGACTTCGTCCACGAAGTCCAGCACCTGCTGCGCCGTCTCGAACTTCCGATGCTGGTAACGAATGCGCGTGCCCGCAACCCAGAAGTGGTGACCGTCCGAGCGCAGGGATTCATACCGTGAGGTCAGCCCCGCCTGCTTTGCGAGGAAATGCACGATGCCCGGAATGATGCTCGACGACCCGGTCGACGGCTGCACCTGCAGCACCTTCGGCTCGGGATCGTTCCAGCGCTTCATCTCCACGCGGACGTATTCGCCACGAACGTACGCGGTCGTGGCTACGGTTGCTTGAGGTTTGTAGGTTCCCACTCAGGCTCCTCCATGAGTTGGATTGACTCCAACTTCTGTCGGATCTCAGCAAGCCTGTTGCTTGCTTCCATCCTAGGCTTCTCGATGACCGTGTCAACCATGTCACCGTGCCCCTCTGCTATCAGCTCGCCCTCGTCCTGCACGAGCTGATCGAGCTTGGTTTGAAGCTGATGGTACTCCTCAGCCAGCTTCATTGCGGTCTGCTTGCCCAAGTGCCTTCCTTTCTTGTCGAATCGTTCGATGGCCGCGCGCACGTCGGAGTAATCGCCAGAATACTCCTCATATGACACACACCGCTCCGGACGATAGTCCATCCACGGCGCTGCCCTATTGAGCAGTGCTACCAGCTCTGCAATCTCCTCCTCGCGACGGCCATGCTGATGGCCGCACGCCGACAAGTCACCCTTCAGTTCCTCGATCTCCTGTTCCTGCTCTTCCATGGCTTTCCGGAGTTCGATAGCCTCGTTGAGCAACTTGACGATGTATTCGGCCTTGCGCTTGTCTTCGTTGAAGTAGCAGTAGACGTAACCGACTTGGCGGTCGTCCGCATCAACAAGGCACCATCCGTGCCCCTGCACGGGCTTCCGCCACATGCGAATGGGGAACGTGATCTTGTACCCGATGTTCGATAGGTCTTTCATGCCAGTCGATCCAATGCATCGCCGAGCCGTACCACCTGCTTGGGGTTCAGCTTGCGCACCAGCTCGTCGGCGAGCTTGGGGTAGGCGTACCGGATCGCATCGATCAGCCCGGGGTGGTGCTCTATATGCTGCAGCTGTGGGTTTTCGAGCGGGACGCTTACCGACTGCGATCGCGAGTTACCCCATCGAGCTACCGCATAGAGGTAGTTGTAGCTGCCCATGTTGCACGCGTACAGATCGTCATCGCCGTGCATGCCGACGAACTGGCAGTACGTGCAATCATGTTCGTAACGCGGGGCACCCCTCATTTCGCCTTCTTCTTCGCCTTCTTCTTATGCTCCAGCTGCGAGCGAAGCGGCTCGGCCTTCTTGATCAGCTGGTAGACACCGTTGAGATGGATCCACAACTCGGGCTTGTTGGACTGCAGTGCATCGCGCATCGCCTGCTTGAACGCGGCGGTCACTGCAACCCACGCCGGGATGTCGCCCTGATACTTCTCGCAGACGTCGCAGCGTTGGATCTCATCGCGTTCGAGCGTACTGGAGTAGACCCAGCCGGTTCCTTCACACGCCTTGCACGTGACGCTCATTTCAGCCTTTCCAAGGCATCGCCGAGAACGGTCCTCGCGGCCTTGATCAGCCCGTCCTCCATCATGCGCGAGAGCGGGCCGAGGTAGAACACACGCCGATCGTGCTCGTCGGCGAAGAACGTGCGCTTCTCGGTCGAGTAGATGTGCCGCAGTTTCGACCCCGGGTGGTAAACGCGCCCGCCGATGCTTACCGGCGAGGGCAATCTTCCCCCGTACTTGAGCCGCGTTGCGGTCTTCAGCTCGTACACTGGGGCCATCGAGCTGATGGGGATGAACTTGACGAGCTCATCCCCGCGAATGGTGCTAGCCATTACGCAAGCCTTTCCAGCGCATCGCCGAGAATGACGCCTACCTGTTCGAACCGACCAGTCCTGAGCGTGTCTTCGAGCTGCCCGCACAGGAAGCAGCGGCGCTGCTCCTCGTCTGCGAACACGGTGACGTGCTTCGTCGACGCGATGTGTCGCAATATCACACCCGGCTCGTAGCGACGAGATCCCTCGTTCAGCGGATCGGGCAGCGTGCCGCCCACGTACATGACCGTTCGCTTCAGCACCCGATACATCGGCGCACCGTCGGGAATGGGTGTACGATTGACACGACAGGTAAGGCTAGACATCACGCAACCTTTCCAGCGCGTCCCCGATGATGTACTTGGGGGGTACCGCCTCAAGATAGCCGTCACTGATGAGGGCGCTGATGCCATAATTGTAGGTGAGGTAGCCGATGCGCCCTACGTCGTACGCGAAGAAGACGTAGATGCCCGTGTAGCCGATGTACCCGATGATGGTTCCCGGGTCGAGGTAGTAGCTGTCAGCTGCTACCGGTTCGGGCAGGCGCCCGCCGCGCAACGCCCGCAGCGCGCTCAATACCCGGTAGCGCTTCACGTCGCCCGGGACTTCGAGCGTGTCGACATTGCAGCGCTTATCCGACAAGTCCAGCGGATCGGCGGCTTGCGCAGGTCCGGAACTTGGTGCGATGTCCATTACTTCAACCTTTCCAATGCGTCACCAACGAAGTTTGGCGGATTCACGTGCTTGAGGTGGTTGTAATTCACGAGCGACTCGACGCCGCCCGCCTCGTAGCAGTAGCAGCGGATGCCCGTATTCACGGTCGAGAAGAAGTGATAGTACCCCGCCGTGCCGAGATAGCGCAGCTTCTCGTCGCGCTTGACGAATATGTAGGTACTGCTCGACGGCAGGGGTAGGAAGCCGTTGGTGCCCAACCGCATCTCCGTCAGCACTTGAAGCCACGGTGCGTCCTCGTGCACCTCCAGCTCATTGACGTCGCAGCGCAGCGTCGTCAGATCCTGCATCAGTCATTCTTTCCTTGTATGAGCGCCGGGTCGGTCCTCACGCTGAGGAGTCCGTCGATGCCGTAGATGTACCACGTGTTGCAATGCGTGCAGATGCAGTACTGCAACCCCGGTGCCATTGGTGCGTCTGTTTCGATTCGTTCTATCTCGTCCGGCCTGCGGAACTGCTGCAGTGCGTTGCAGATCGCGCAGTACTCGCGGAAGTTCCACCAGTCCTTGATGCCCTGCCAGAGAGACCGATCGTCGCGCTTCTGGAACCGGAGGGTTTGCGCCTGTATGAAGTCGAACAGGTCCATGGCTACTCCTGCTTCCTGCGCGCGGCGAAGCCGAGCAACAGGACCATTCCGATCAGTGCGGTCGCCGCTGGCAGCGCCGTCCACACTTGGTTGCCGCCGTTCGGCCCCGCCGAGTTGTAGTGCATCACCGCCACCATGCCCAAGGACATGACGATGACGATTGCCGTTACGGCGAGCATGCCGTTCTTGAAGTCATCACTTTGTCCGTACACGTCACTTGTCCTTTCTCGGGAAGACGGCGTAGATGATCCCGCCCAGTACCGGTATGCCGAAAATGATACCAAGCATGATCGCGGCGCCCGGTTCTCTGCTACACAACTCGACTACCGTGTAACCTATGGCGACGACGATCACCACGACGGCCAACGCGCAGAATGTTTTCAAGCCTCCTTCAACAAACTGATCCCAGAAGCTCACTTGAGTACCTCCAGCTCCGCCACACCATCGTGGCACCACCAATCGAGCACGCCATCGTTGTGGGCGGAGTCGAAGTTGATCTCGCTATTGATCCGGCGCATTCGCGTGGCGAAGATCTGCCGCGTGGTGAGCGACAGTTCGATGTCTTCGCGATCGTCGATGAGCTTGAAGTAGCTCTTCAGCGCCGCGTGCTCGGCGATGATCTCCGCGCCCTCTTCCTGCTCGACGATCATGACGACGCCCATGATGAACAGGACGCAGGCGCCGACCGATGCGAGCATGACGCCGGTGACGTGCCACCATTCGTACGTCTCGTAATTGACGGCGCAGTAGATGCCGATGAGCAGCATCACGAGCGGGATGGCCAGAATGATCATCCCTGCCCCTTCATGACTTCGTCCGCCGCAGGGCACTCACCCTGCGAGCGGCAGAAGCGTTCGATGCGTATCACCAGATTGATCCCGAGAACCCTCATGTTCTGGTCCGGGCTGTTCGCCAACGCGCCTGCGGCGAGCGCGACGAACGCCATGACGTCGTCGAACTCCCGCATGACGCCTGCCGCCGTCGCCAGCAGCATCACCTCGTCGAAGGAATCCACGGCGCATTGCCACAGTTCCTTGTCCAGAGGATCCTTGCCCTCGACCTTCAGCGGCGGCGGGAACGAGGTGAACGCCCGGCTGATCCTGCGCAGCACCGCCCACGTGAGACGGGTCGCTGCGGCGTAGGATTCGATCTTGTCCACCGCCTCCGTGATCGACATGTTCTCGTCCGGCTTATCGAGCACCAGCTCTCCGAAGGCGACCTTCGCGCCTTCGAAGTGCACGTCCTCGGCGATGTCGGTGGGCAGCTTCTTGAGTGTCTCGGCGTAGTCCTTGTCGCACATGTTGAAGTGTGCGCGCATTTCGGCGGGAGCGCCGCATACGATGCACTTCATATCGTTCGGTTCTTCTCCCATTAGTCTCCGTCCATCTCATCGAAGTCCTTGAGTGCGGCGAGGATGCGAGCCTTCTGCTCGGGCGTGGTCTTCTGATGAATGATCTCGCCCTTCTCCTCGTCCCACCCGACCGTGAACTCGCCCTGCTGCATCATGGCCAGCAGCCAGATGCTGACCTTGGCGAGGTCGAACTCTTCGATGATCTTTTCGAGGTTCCCGTGTGTCTCCCCGCCGTCCTTGCACGTCGCGGCGGAGAAGAGTCCCGCGAATTCGCGCGGCTCCAAGAACTGCGCCTTTGCTAGCAGGTCCGCCGGATTTGGCGCGACCATCTATGCCTCCATTCCTAGTTCAACCTGAATTCGGTGCGCGCGGTCGGACAGCTCTTCCCATCCGCCCCGGCGCAGGTCGGCAGCCGTCTCCTTGCACTTCTCCCACGATCGGGCGCTCATTGGCTCCACGCGAACGCTGGCTACCCACTGCTCCGGGTTGCGGATGCTTTCGCTCCACGATACGGATTGCACTTCGCGGCTGTTGATGGACTCGCCGACGCGCGGTACTGCGGGCATCTCCGTGTCCCGGCACATGATGAGCGCCGCCATGCCGTCTTCGTTGGCGATCGGGAGCTGGATGGTGACCATTACAGCGCCCACAGGTCATCCTCCGTGAAGGAGAACCCGCTCAGTGCGGTGTGGATGTCGATCATCACGCGCGACTCGGCCGTGTCGATCTCCACCACCCCGTCGTTGAACGTGTACTTCACCTGCTGTACCTGCGTCTGCCCCTTGGCGAACGCGACGCCGGAGCGGGTGACGCGCCAGAAGCCCCGGCGTCCCCTGACCGAGTTCGGGCACTCTTCGATCAAGCCCCAGTACTTCAGACGGGGCCAGTCCCGACCGGTCTTGACGCCGAGCTTGTTGAGTAGGCGGGTGACGTGTATCCACTCGTCCGCCGGGTACTTCTCGCGGTACTTGCACATGAGGACGAGTACCTTCGCCATGTCGCGATTGAAGCGCCTGCGGTCGGCGTGACAGCGCTTGCTGCAGCAGGGGCACTTCACGGTGCGTCTTGAGCTTACCGCACGCCGCACATACTCCACGGCGTCGGCAAGCAGTGTGATCTTCGGCCTTCCCATCTATTGCTCCTTGATCTCCAGCAGGTATGTCGGAATCACTTGCGAACCCTGTATAGGTGCCGTAGTGCTTGTTCATCCACATCCGGCCCCTTCTCGAACGGTCCGCGCCATTTCACGATCATCTTCGCATTGCGGAGGGGTGTTACAGTGCCGCACTCCTTACATGGCTCCACCTTCAGCAACTCCTTGATGGTGCGCCGCTTGTCACAGTTGGGACAGTAGCGATACCTCACCTTGTGGCGCTGGACGCTGACTCTGTGGTCCAGCTTCGTTCCGGTGCCGGTCGCTATCTGGTCCCGTATCCGCAGTACGTAGTCGTTGCGCACTTCGGTCACGTGATACGGCTTGGGCGGATTCTTTCTCTTGACCTTCGATGAGCCGGTATACTGCCGGGTCTGCAGCTCGTAGGTGATGTTCTTCGACATCAGGTACTTTATGATTCGCAGCGGCATCCGCGTTTCGGTGGCCGTTCTCAGATCTTCGCCACCAAGAGTAAGCAGCACGATGCCATCGTCGTCGTATCCCTGATACGCTTCAGGCGCGTACCACGTACTCTGGTTTGGGACGGTGTATGTATTTGCCGTGGTCGTAATCTTCTTACGCAGTTTCAACATCCCACGATAGGCATGCCGCACGTTATCCGCCATCAGGTACAGATCGCAGAAGGACCAGCCGCCGTAGTCGACAGCGCCTCGATGTGCTGGTTCCACCCATACACTCTTGAATGGCAATTCCAGCGGCTCATCGCTGGGGTACACGACCGTGTTCTCGATCGCATTCAATAGCTCATTGTCGAGGATGAAGAGCTTGGCCTTGAGAAGCGCTATGTGGCTCTCTATGATCACCCACTGGTCTACGATACCGTTCCGCTGGTCTCTCGGGATATCTAGCTCTTTCGATCCAGCGATTTCCCCGCAGCAGTGCAGTGTCACGCTGGTTATCCATGACATATAGACGCTCAGCGACGCACGTGTCAGTTCCACCGCTCGCGTGCCGTGCTTGCCTATTGTTGTGGGGATTATGAGGGCGTCGCCACGCAACTGCTTGCCCGCAGCTGTTTCCGCTGAGTGCACCTCTACGCCGCTCTCCTCCATCTTCGCTACCACTTTTTTGCCGCTCCCCAGCAGCGGAGCTGTAAATGCGTGTACCAAGCTCAGCTGGGTCTGCGTAGTTGTGATATACCCCTCCGGCCCGGCTATTCCGGCCAGTCCGGCTATGAGCTGCGCCTGTAGGAACAGGAACTTCTCTTTTGGCGTCATGAGATGCATTGCTCGGCTGAGCGGGAGCATGACCGTGGCAAGGATGAGGATTGCATTCGTCTGCTCTGTGGTCGTCACCTTGGCATCTATGAGCTTGCTCATCGCATTTATTCGATTTGTGGTTTCGTCCTCCGAACACTCTCGATCTACCGATCGTATTAGTTCGGCGATCGTATCATCGTAGTTGAGTGTCCTCACGTTGAGTCACCCCCCATCTCCCAGTCTGTATATAGTATGGTCCAAGCACTCTACGGGCGTAGAATGCTATCGCGCCCCCGTCACCAGCCTGTGTAGACGTCAGCATCGCTAACGCCAGCCGGTACTTACGACGGGGCAGCTCTGAGGTTGTTGCTGACGGCGATTCGGCCGTTTCCGGGGCGATACTTCTTGGCGAGGTAGGCAGTGCCGCGCATGTAGGGTTTGTAGATCTCGACCAGTCCGTCACCGGCGAGTCGGGACCAAGCCTGCTGTGCGAACTCCGGCGTCAGCGTTCTGCCGAAGGGCGCGATGACTGGTCCGTGCCCGATCAGGACATGGTAGTGGATCACATCCCTGCGCTGCAGTTCCTCCCCGCGAACCCAGCGTAGCCCCGTGTGATGCTTCCAATACGTCTGGCCGTACAGCCGCCTGTTGAGCTTGTGAATCAGTTTGTGGAAAGCGTCCTCCGCACGACGACAGGAGGGAGTACCGCGAAACGTGAGGTGGCCGTAGAGATCCCACGAATACCGCCGTAGGAACTGGTCCCATGCTTCGATGTACTCATTGACGTCAAGACTCACCGACGCTTCCCGATGCAGCTCCGCGAGGAACAACTCTAGACTTTGTGAGGTCTGTGTCAAGAGTTTCTTCGAGATCTCCGACGGCGTCGATCACCATCCGGACGAGGTTATCGCCATCGACCTCGGCTATCGAGAACGGTGTCACGGCGTGGAGGCGTATCGGGTTGCCGAACACGTCGACATCCACGGTCTCGCCGAAGAGCATCCACTCACCGTCCTTGAGCAGTGGCTGCAGTTGTCGCATGAGTGCCGGGGCGGAGAACCCGGAGTCGTAGGGCACGACGAGCTTGATGTGCATCGGCAGCGGCCCCTCCCAATGCACGACCGACTCCTCCTTCGCCTTGAATCGGTTCCACGCCCAGTACAGCTTGCTCGTCACGGCGTCCTTCTGGTCTATGGTTGTCGATCGAAGTAGCTGGAACATCCAACTCATAGGATCTCACCTATCTTCGTGATGACGGCACTGACGCCTCCGTGCACGGTATGCCCTGCGGCACCCCGATTGTTGAACGCGTCCAACACTTTGTTCTGGGTATCGTGCGGGGTGAACCGCGAATTGATGATCGCCACATCCGCCTGTGGGATCCCTCGCTCGTGGCCATCCGACGGCAGGAACAGCAGTTCCGCACGTCCCTTGAATCTCGCGCTGATCTCGTGCGACTGGCTGGCGAGCATGCCCACCACCAGTACGCGCGGCAGCTTCTTCTCCGGCTTCGGTTTCGGAATCTCGACCTTCACGGGAACGGCACGACCCTCCAGCCGCGCTAGTCGCTGCAGGATCTCCTGATGCTGGGTCTCCACACGCGCCATGATCTCTATCAGAAGATCCTCCGTGCTCGTCTTCTTGATGGCGTCGCGGCGTGCGTCGCTGACCATGTCCGTAAGCCGTTGCTTCAGGTCCGACTGCGTCTTCTTTGCCGTCGTTGCTTCCGTCTTGGCGCTCTCTAGAGCACGCGCCTTCTCCCGCATATCGCGGAACTTGGTCTTCAGCGCCTCGCTCAACCATGGGATGACCTTCACCGATGGAATGGTGCGTTGCCGATCCTTGGGTAGCTGAGCTTGGGCGCGGTTGATGATTGAGATCAGTGATGAGTCCGGATCATTCTGGCGCATTACGAACACGGCGTCGATCAGCTTGTGCTTCTCGTCGTCGTTCCAGTAGATCCGCTCCTTTTCAGCCACACACCCTCCTATGGAAATGGCCCGACCATTACTGGCCGGGCCATCTCTTGTCAGTACCTCGCGTCAGTCGTGTAGTCGGTCAGGCCGTGCATACGAATCCACTGCACGACGAATTCTGGCGGCGGGATCTTGGCGTCGAACGCCTCCCGCAACCGCTTCGGCTCGCAGTTCAGCTCGTCACACGCCTTGCGCGTTCGGATACGGAACTGCCTGTCGACTTCGAACCTCCACTCGGCAAAGGTTTTGTAGTTTGCCACGGCTGCTCCCTACATCGTCGTGGTGCTGAGACCACACTGGGGGCATGTCGCTTCAGATGGTAACCTCGGAGCCTGACAGTGAGCGCACTTGATGACCTTGACCTTCACTTCCTCAAGCGTGTCACCTGCGTCAGGCAGTAACTGGAACAGTTCTTGGTCGGGTACGAGGATGGGCTTCAGCGCCTTCCGCGCGTTGCCGGACAACTGATCGGCCTTCGCGTGCAACGGGTTGCTGTTGCGCGGAACCCACCGCCAGCGGATTCGGTACCCGCGCGTCTCGTACCAATCCACGACGGTCCACAAGTCCAAGTTGGCCTTACGTCCGTATTCGCGGGAGCCGCACTTGATCGTGTACTCCGAGTCGGAGAAGACCCAGACACGGTACGGCGGATCCTTCACGGATTCGCTGAGCAACTTGTAGTAGTGGTAGCTGAGCGCCTCAGTATACGCCGTCAGCTCCATCCTGTTCACGGTTGAGTGCGACCGTCCGCCAATGACGACTGCACGCGCGTGAAGCCGTCTATCGACTAGGAACGCTGAATACCCTCCCGCGCCCTTCCAGTCCAGCCCACTGCCGTCTCCGAAGAGCAGGAGATCCCACTGTGAGAGCGGGATCTCCTGACTCTTCAGGAAAGCGGCAAGCGGCATCTCAGGCGAGGTTTTCTGAGTCATGCAGTACGTCGCCGGACAGGATATTGAGCAGCGTATCCCGATTCGGGCGCATCCCTCTCAGCCATCTGGTGAATGTGCCGACCACCAGTCCTGCGGCAATGTTCGCGCAGTAGATGGTCGACTTCGCGGTACAGGACTGCTGCAGCCCCTCGCCCTCACTGAAGAGCGTGCGCTCGTAGTAGTCCCGCTCGTCCGTGGCACTCACGGCGAGCACGCGCGCGATTTCGGAAGCCATGCGCGAGTCGATGAACAGGGCGTTGCTGTTGCCCTTGAACTTCTCCGCGTACGCCTCCCATATTTCCTTCCGAACCTCCATCTTGTCAACAGCGGATATCACGACGAACCGCTGCGGCTCGGGCGGATCCTCTCCGTCCTCGACCGGCTCCGGCTCCTCGATCTTGATGTTCGAGATCATCTCGGGCCGGAACTTGTTCTTGGAGGTCTTGAGCGTGACCGCGCTGTTGATCTGGAGACACGCCTCGGCCACGGCTTCGACCTTCAGCTTGCCCAGATCGGACTCGATGAATCCCTGAACGGCGAGGTTCTCGACGTCCACGGTGTCGAAGTCGACGATGCGGATGTTCTCGACACCGATGTGTGCCAGCTGCTTTGCGACGAGCGAGCCGATTGCGCCAACGCCGATCAGCGTGACGCTGGCCGACGCGACCTTCTCCGGCTTGATGATGTCGCGGTGCCGAATCGCGCGATTGCTAAGGTCCGGCGAATCCGGCGGCGTCGTCGTCATCTCCGAGTTCGACGAGTCCTCCGGTTCTGACGGTGTACTCTGCTGTAGCGTGCTCTCCAGCAGTGACTGCGTCTCCTCCATCGTCTGCTCTTGCGGCAAGCTCCGCCTCCACTTCCTTGCGAACTTCGCTGATGGTGATTACGTCAGTGTCGCGGCGGGCGAGCGCGGCGTCCGTTACGTCCGCTTTCTTCTCGTCTGCCGTCTTGGTGGCGTCATCGGGTTCCGCGAAACCGGGCGCCCCGTTCGACCCCGAGCTGCATGTTGCTGCGGATACGGCTCCCGTCGCGCCGGTTTCGGCCTTCTTCTCGGACTTGTTCGCGTCCTTCGGATTGCCCAGACACAGTTCGAGGTCTGCGGCTTCCTCGTCCTCGCGCAGGTCGATGATGTGCCCCACATTGGTGAGACGGGTGATCTTCAGCGGAGCGTACTCGCCATCGACGAATCGCCATGTGATCTCGCCGTATGCGACCGGCGATTCGGTGGCGATATCGCACAGGCTGTCGATGTCGTCCTCTTCCGAGGCATACACGTCGATGCCTTCGGCGTACTCGTACCACCCGAAGTCGGTGATGACGATGGTGCCGTTCTTGTAGCGCTCGATCTGCCAGATCTGCTCTACGCTTTCGCTGACGAGCTTCTGCGCAGGATCATCTTCACCAGACGCGAGACGATGGCGCCCACCCCAGTCAGGAATCTCCTCCTGATCGAAGATGGAGCGGGAAGCGACGCGACGGCGGGCGGACGAAAAGGACGAATCCGAGTTCGCCGGTGTCTTGGTCTCGAATCCCTCCGTCCCCTCATTGTCGCCACGATTCCACTGGTTGCGCCACTCGCGCCAGTCCTGCTCGTCCATGTAGTGGCCGTAGTGCCTGCCACCGTAGTTGTCGTAGCAGCCGCCGTAGCTTCCGCCGCCGTGAACCGTGACGGACGAGCCGGACGTGTACGAGCGCGTGAGGATGTTCGCCTGATACTCCTCCTCCCACGCCTCGTAGTCCTCCTGCGTCACGCCGAGGAACGGCGGGTTGATGTCCAGCTGCACCTTCAGATCGGCCTCTCGACCTCCGCCGAAGACTTCGCCGACAATACCCTGCTCTTGGATGTTGTAGCGGAACTTGGCCTTGAACTCCCCGCCCTTCGCGAGGATGGCCATGATCGACCAGTCGCTCCCACCGAACACGTCGCGGAACGTAGCCACGTCCGTGCTGCTGGGACTGGCCGAGTTGCCCGGATGCGTGTGCAACCAGATCCGGAGCACCTCCGACGGGTGCCATCCGACCTTGACCATGTCGTCGAGGTACTTGTTCAGCGCATCGTCGTCGAACTCGACCGACGCGGCGCTCGCCTTCTGCTTGATGGTCAGGAAGTCGGCCACGTACAGAAGCTCGCTGCGATAGCTGAGGCCGAAACCGCTGATCTCGGTGGATCCCCGGTCCCTGAACCACTGCAGCTTCGCGTATGCTCGCGGACCGAGACGCAATGCGCCCGGAACGTTCGGGCGCGTGGCAACCTCCTTGCGCTCCGGCGTCTTCCACGAGCTGATGGCCGAGTGCTGGCTCGCTGCGGAGCCACTGCTTCCACGCGACGTCTGCGCTGCGGCAGACGGTGTCGACGCGGACGAATTCGCCGGTACGCTTGACCGCCCCTGATTGGGGTGGCCAAGCGTCGGCGTGTTACCGGCAAATCCTGCGGACGGGTTACTGATGATATTCTCCTCTCGTCGCCTTCTTCGACGCCTTCGCCTACCCATTGTTGTCGGCCGGAGGCCCGAAGCCTGTTCCTGCGTTTGCGCCCGGATCGATCGCGCCGATGTACTGCGGTGCTTCGCTGCTCGGCAGCTCTTCATAGCGACCGTTTGCGCCCAGCCGTCGCAGCATATGACCGTACGCACACTGGCGCGTGGGGTCTTCGCAGCACGGCTCGTTGTCGTTGACGGCGTTTTCGAGACAGCCAGCACAGAAGTACACGTCGCTGCAGTCGTACATCTCGTTTACGTCGAACGACTCACTGCACGTCGCGCACATGCGCGTGCCGGTTGGTGCTGCGATCAGTGTTTCTACGTTGAAGTTCAGCGGGTTGACCTCATCCTGCGGGATCGTCGGGATCGAGTCGATCGTGATTCCCCGTCGCGGTGGGATGTTCACGTAGTTCGGGTGATTGGAATCCTCACCCCGCCCGGTCTCGGGCTGCTCGGGCGGCGCGAAACCGGTACCGGCTTCGTTGCGCGCCTGATTCTGCTGCGCCCGCTGCGTGATCTCGCGATGCCATGGATGACGCGTGGCGGCAAGCCAGTTGCCAAGCGGACAGTACTGCGAGAAGTCTGCGCAGCATGTTCTGCGATCGTCCGCACGCCGCTGCACACACGCCGTGCAGCGCCATACGCTACGACACTGAATCGCATCATGTGCGTTCACGCTCGTGCCGCACTCCCCGCATTCTATGGATTCGCGAATTGCACAACCGGTCGTGCCGAACCCGTCACAGTCCTCGCAGCCCTCGTTGCGCATATCTTCGTCGGTGCGGCAGTTGCCACAGATCGACACGTCGCCGATATCGCAGTAGTGCGAACAGTCGCGACACACCGCGTTCTCGCAGACCGCGCACGTGTACATGTCGTCCGGGTAGCCGCGATGGCCACAAACGATACACGTGTGCGTGCGCCGGTGATTTGCAGGCGGGGGCGCCGTGCCCACATTTGGGTTACGCCGCTTGAACTCCTTCGCGAAGTACTCCAGTCGCAGGAACGGCGACCTGTGGTTGTACGTTCGAAGTACCTGATCGATGAGGATGAAGAAGGTGAACAGGTCGCCTCGCTTCAGTGCATCGCCGATCTGCAGCTCGCCGTCGCCCTCGCACATCGACGCGTCCCGCACGTGCGGGTGACAGATCGTTGAGTGATCGGGAGCCAATAGTGGGGTCTCGGCGTAGACGCGGTACGGGCGCACCACGCCACGCAAGACCTGATTCATGTTCAGCTTGACCATGTACCGGCCGAACTCGACATTGAGTTGATTAACCTCACAGTAGAGTGCAACCGGACGGGTGAGCACGACGAGGTACCAGCCGTCGATCGAACGCTCCATCCTCCAACCGTCGAAATCGCCGGTCAGCCGCTGAAGCATTCGCGTCATGCTGGTCTTTGTGATCGGAGTCAGCTGCTTATCGTCCTTGTTGTCCGTCTTTGTGATCGTCCGACGACATGACTCGACCTGATTCTGCAGGAACGCGTGATGATTGCGCAGAAGCGTCAACCAGTCACGGATCTCGTCGAGAAGCACGCACGCCGAGTTGACCTCACCTTTCCCGGTGTAGAGAAAATCTGCGCGGTCGCAGATCGCCATGTACTCTTGGCTCTCCTCCACGAGGGACTGAATCATAACCTTGAGGTCTTCTGGGCGACGGGCGTTCCTGCGGCGCAGCACATCCTGCAGAATTTCCGCAGCTTGTGCCGTGTCCGTCAGTGTCTCCATCGTTTCAGACAAGGTGCCTCCAAAAAAAGAAGAGAAGAGCGCCCGCCCGGCCGAAGCCGAGCGGGCGCCCTGTACACATCAGACGACGTGCGTCAGACGACTAACCCGCGAAGCCGGGGAGGTCCGCTCCCGCGACCTTGTGCGGGCTGATGGTGACCCTGTCACCGTCCTGCAGGACGAAGTCGGCGGGCATCCGGCCGCCCGTGAACCGCTCGCAGCGGATCACGTACTTGGCCGGATCCTGCGTGCCCATGTGGCGCTCCCAGAGCGTCTTGACGGTGGAGCCTGCGGGCAGCGAGACGAAGTCCGCGAAGCCCGTGTCGGAGGTGGACGTCAGGAAGATGCGCATCTCGCCTTCGGGAGCCGGGGCCATCTCGGGGGCGGCGGGGGTCTCGTTCTGATCGGTCACGATGAAACCTTTCGCGAAAGTAAGGGTGAATGATACGAGGAGCGCGCGCTCCTCACGGTTACGGCATAAACGGGGAATTGAGGCGGTCCTTCTTGACGATAATCGTCTTACCCCACGGAACGATGCTCCGTTCAAACTCGTCCGTGGTCATACAGTCCTCGGGCAACAACCACAGTGTGGGGAAGCCGTCTGGACTCTTGTCGGGACGGGACGCGGTATACGTGTCCCACCATGACTGGCCGCGCTCTTTCAGGATGTTTGCCTTGTACGTGGCGATGGTACCGTAGCCGTCCGTGTAACCGACTATGTAGTGTGGCCTCGGGTGCATTTGTCGAATATGCATGAGGGCACTACTGTAGTCGGTCCCACCGCGTCCAAAGAATCGCTCAAGTGGTTCGCCCGGGCGATATGGGTGAACCTTCGCGACACGCGCGTCACTCTGTACGACAGTGATCGTCGCGCCCCGCGCACACATGCCCCGAAGTTCGGGGTCAACGAGCTTGAGTTCTTCTGCTCCCATGGACCCGCTGGTATCGATCAAGAATGCTACGCGCAATCCGCCGGTCCACGTATAGCCGCGATACGCTGGATGGCGCCGCGACGGTCGTCTACGTGTTTCGGTCCGGATCTGATGACTGTGCTGGGTTTCCATAGCGCGCAAGTGTCTGTACCACGGAACTACCGCGTCCCGCTTGGACGCCTTCATGAGTTGCTCGTGATCAGCACCGAGAGTGCCGCGCCATTTCTTGTGCACCTCATCGCCGAACATCTTGAGTGCTTCGGACACCGACGTGATGATGTTCCTCGTGCGTTCGTCTGCGAACGTACCGTCGCTCTCACTGAGGCGGAGCACCTCACTCATGAGATACGGTACGTTCTTGCCCGGGAATCCATCCGACTGACCTGCAGTGCCAGTCGACAAGGCGGAGTTGGGTGACTGGAATTTCGGAAGCTTCAGCTTGCCTTCATTGACGAGCGTCTGGATGACTTCTGCATACTGCATTGACGTCATGCCCATCGGCACGCCCTGAAGGTGCTGTAATTGAAAACCTACCAACCCCTCTTGCGACAAGTGCGGACTGGGATGCTTCTGGTTGACGTAGACGTCCATCGCTGCGGTTGCGATCTCTGGACCGAATCGATCAATCAGGAATCTCCCATAGCTGGTGAAGTGCCCCTCAATGATGTGTGCTGCCTGATGTTCGAGGACTTCCAGCCGTGCTTCGAAGCTCAGCTCCTTCATAATTGGCCAGTACAGCGTGATCTGCAATTGGCCATCGACGACGTCACAGCCCGCGTGAATCGGATAGGATCCACTGTAGCCGATCGGTGCCGATGTAGCGACGATATTGACGTTGTGCAGGACGTAGCACAGGTCATGCCTCTTCGTCGTTACGAGATAGTAGAGGAGTTCGCTGAGCCAGTTACCGTCACCGCTGTGCTGCTCTGCGTCCACTAGCCGAGTACCTTCTCGAACTTCTTGACGAAGTCGTGGTACACTTTGCCCATCTGCGCGACGACATCCGATTTCTTGAAGACGTCCATGATCGGACTGCGCACGAATCTGGGCGCGCGATACACCGCATCGCACAACGACGATACGATGTCCGCAGCGTTGTTCAGCATCAGCACCTGACAGAAGCCGGTGAATCGCTCTCCCGCTTCCGGGTACTGGGTCGTGAACGTGTTGTCGGACTGTGCGATCACGCGAATCACATCGAGCTGCGTCGCACCAATGTATCCGCGTGCCTTGGTCCCACCACTGAACCAGCGCTGAACACGCTCTAGTTGCGCCGCGAACTGCTCCACGCTACTTCCGAGCAGCTCACGACCGAGAATAGGCACCTTGTCCGGCTGGTACCCACTCTGAAGGAACGTCAGCAACGGTGGCGAGATCGTATCGTCAATGACCGCTCGTGCGCTCTTGACGATGTTCGCGGCCGATTCGCCAGCGGCCCGTTGCGCCTCGACATGCACCGCCAACCCCATCCAACCACGCGGTGTGAGCTGGTTGAAGAAGCTGTCGTGGTTGAGGATGAACTGGTAGACCGTCGGCTTCATGATGATCGACCAGACGGCCAGCAGTTCAGCCTTCTCCGGTACGACGATGTACGGGTGCAGTCGTTCTTCGATCGAGTGGCACAGCTCGGCCTCAACCGTCGTGTAGTCGGCGGTCAGTGGGTTGCCGGTTGCCACGAGGATGCAGTTGGGGCTTACCTCGCGGTTATTGAACTTGGCCTTTCCCGCCGTCGAGTCGACGATCTGTCGCAGCTGGTTGAGCACCTTCTTGCTGGCCGTGGGAAGCTCGCTGATCTCCAGCAGCAGCGCTTCCTGTTCGAAGATCGGAAGCATCGCAGCTTCCATGTTCTCGGTGACCTTCTTGGTGGTCCCGTCCGGATTCGTGACAATCTTGCCCGCTGGGTCGGGAACGCCAAGGTTGTCATCGAAGAGTTGTGCGTCGGGATCCCAGCGACAGTACGGTATGCCGAGGTCGTCGGCGATGCACGTACACGTTGTCGACTTACCGTCTCCCGACTCACTGAGCATGATCGGGATCTTGTTCACCCGTTCGCGCTTCGGCTGGCTCAGCAGGTACTTCGCGTGATTCGTGATCGCTCGGCGAGCGAACCCGAGGCTCACTTGGTACTTGTTCTGCTGATTCCAGACCGTCGTGAGCAGCCTGCCCATTACGATCTCCTGTCAGTCCGCGAGCTAGCACGCTGATGTGTTCCGAGAGCCGTACGATAGCCTTAAGCAATGTGTCGGCCCCTTGGTGCTGCTTGTCGTAAATGATGACCCCGAGAGGGACGTCGTCGTCCCCCACGTGCGTGATGAGTACAGCGTTGATCCCCGGGACTTTCAGGATCTTCTGCCCCGCATCTCTACTGATTTCGATTGCGAGGTCGTTCAGATTGGTCCTGTCCGTCGGGTTCATTGGAATCACCCTTCACAACGGCATACACGACTCCGAAGAGCACGAGCATGCCGCCGATGAAGAAGCCTATGGATTTTCCGAGGATCGCGCCACCCGCTATGCCGATGAGCGCTCCGAGGAAGGCAAAACCGATCGTTTCGTCACTCGGTCGATATGGTTCGCTCAATCTCGCCCTTCACTTGATTGAGCGGCTTCGTCGCTAGTCGGTTGTCTGGTTCCTCCAGATTCCGAAGCTCCGGCAGTAAGTCGTGCGGCCGGAAGTGCGTCTTCAGCCGCCCCGGCGGGAAGCGTGGCAGGTCATCGAGTTCCTGTAGCACCACCTTCTTGCGTTCGAGGTAGAGCATGGATGATCTTGTTGCCATAATGTGTGCCTCCTGCTACACTTCCACTAGAGGTCTTTCGCGATACCACGCAGGATGCTGAGGATGGATCGAAAGTACACACCAACCTTGTCAGCAAAGTTATCCCACATGATTCTGACCCTCCAATTGTACATTATCGATGCACCGAAGGGAAGGCGTGATGGTAATCACTGAAGCACAGACGCCGCAAGCGCCGAAGTCTGTGGCGGAAGCGATCACCTCGCTTGCCCATCAGTACACGGAGCACACAGTCGACACCTTGGTGCCACTGTTGCCCCTTCTGACCTTAAAGGGCGAGCCGTACACGCTCAGTCACCACGCGCCGTTCGAGCCGCTCTTCGATTTGAGCTTGCCCAAGCGGACGACGTGGAAGACCGGACGGCAGGTCTCGAAGACGACAGGGCTATCGTCGCAGTCGGTCCTTCACTGCGCGATTCAGCCCTACTTCGCCACCCTTTTCGTGGCTCCACGCTTTGAGCAGATCCGCCGCGTCTCGGCGAACTACGTGAAGCCGTTCATTGAGAACAGCATACTGGACAAACTGATCGCGGGGAAATCCGTCGAACGGTCTGTCCTTCAGAAGACCTTCCGCAACGAGGCGCGGATGTACTTCAGCTTTGCGTTCCTCGACGTCGACCGCATTCGTGGTCTGTCCGTCGACTGCGTGAAGTACGACGAGATCCAAGATATCGATACTGACTTCATCCCGATTATCAAGGAGTGTATGTCCGCGTCGCGCTATGGAATCGAAATGTTCTTCGGCACGCCCAAGACTCTCGACAACACCATTCAGGTGCTGTGGGAGCGCTCATCGCAGGCCGAATGGGTCACACGATGTCAGGCGTGCAACCACGAGAATATTCCGGGGCTTGAGTATCACCTTCTCAAGATGATCGGCCCGCGCGGGCCGGTCTGTGCCAAATGCGGACGTGACATCCAGCCTAGGACTGGGCGCTGGATACACGCTAACCCCGATGAGCTTCCGTTGAACGTCGGGTACCATGTTCCCCAGATCATCATGCCGATGCACTATGAGGATCTGGACGAACCGTGGAAGCTACAGGAACATCCTACCGAGAAGTGGTTGGATCTGCTCGGTAAGCGGGAAGGCCGCAACAACTACACTGAGGCCAAGTTCCTGAACGAGGTTTTGGGCGAGTCATGTGATGTCGGCACCAAACTGGTTACGCTCACCGACATCAAACGCGTCGCCACGTTGAACAAGAACACCGAGAAAGACGCACTTCGCAGCATCCATAACTACCTGTACCGGGCCATGGGCGTTGACTGGGGCGGCGGCGGTGAGGACGAAATCTCCTTCACTGTCGTCACCGTCGTCGGCATGAACCCACAGAGCGGTAAGATGGAGTGCATCTTCGCGAAACGACTACACTTGGGCTACTCCCATATCGAGGAAGCACAGGAGGTGATGCGCCTGTTCAAGGCGTTCCAGTGCCACTACTTCTGCCACGATTACGGAGGTTCGGGATCTGTCCGTGAGGCCCTGATGATTCAATCCGGGTTCCCCATAGAGAAGATCCTGCCCTTCATGTACGTTCGCGCGACCGTGAACAAGATGGTCGAAGCCAAGCGTCCCGGCGGCTTCAACCAACGCGCCTACTACACGGTCGACAAGGCGCGATCGCTGGTCCTGCAGGCTCAGTGCATCAAGACCCAAGCCATTCAGCTGTTCAAATACGACTCTGAATCGCAGGAAATCCTACACGACCTACTCGCTCTCATTGAGGCCAAGAGCGAGCGCCCCGGTGCCGCAGACGTATTCCTCATCACGCGCAATGCGAAGATGCCCGACGACTTCGCACACGCTCTGAATTTCGCCTGCATCGGCATCTGGCACGTCCACAAAGCGTATCCAGACCTGACAAAGCTCACCCAAATCAAGCTTACGCCCGAGCAGCGGAACTTCGCTGACCCGGTCGTACAGGACTGGAACGAGTAGCTGATATCAAAAAGGGGATTCAGCCATGCCCCGGTCGCGCAAGGCGACCGGGGCGTGGTCAGGTGTAAAGAAGCCCCTAGTGGATGGCCCGGCTAGCCCGGGCCGACGACGGATCGAGAAGACCCGGCGTGAGTGAAGACATCAGTGCAATGTCGTCCGTGTAATCATCGGACGACCTGCCACACGCGTGACACACCTCACCGATTGTATCATTGGTGAGTTGCTCCCCGCATTCACAAACCTTGTCGTTCCGCAGTTGCAGTTCGAGCAACCTCAGTTCGACACGATCTCTCTGACGCTCCGCCCAGTCCTGCATGACAGTCCCATTCCACCCCCCACGGTAGAAAAGACTTGGGCCGTCCCTACGTAGTAGGGGCGGCCCAACACCCGAAAAACAGCCATTTGCCGATGCGCGCATAGCACGATCGGCGGTCCATATCATTATAACGCGAAAATGGCCCGAATTTAGGCTCTCAGGACTACTTTCGGCCCCCAACGCCCTTTGCACTTGTAGAGCGTCGCGGACCACAATCTGCGGCATCGTTGACACCTACAGACCGCCTTCAGCTTGCGCTGCTTGGACGGAATGCCGTCTATCACGATGCGCAAGCGTCGATGACAGCATGGGGAGACAACTATGAGCAGCGTGTCGGACCATTGGGTGACCCGACCATTGAATGACTGCCCCATCGAGACGGTTGCAGGGGGTGGCGTGCGCGGGATCTTGATCTTACGGTCGGGTGTTTGACCAGCGGCGCGCTTCGTTCTCCCAGTAGTCGAGGTTGAGGATGAAGCCGTTCGACCCTGATTCGAAGCCGTTTTGCCGGGAGTTGACTGCCAGCTCCCGGATCGCGGTTTCAGTATCCGGTTTTGGATACGCTTTGAGCGCTTTGAGGAGCGCTGGCTCGTGGACAAAGACTTTCTCGGCACCATCGTCAATAACGACAAGGGTGCTTTGAGAGCGAACGTCGCCAGCGCCGCGTCGCTGGAAGTCTGCATAGATGTCGTCATGGTCTACCCTCAATTTCTGATCTTCCCGCACCCAAAAGATCAGCTGCAGCAGCTTCAGGTCAGGGCTGCCGATGTCCGGCGTCTGAATCAGCTTCGCAGCTTCGGAGAATACGCCCATATCGAGAGCATGTAGCTCTTCGTCCGCCCACTCTGTGAGCGCAGTCAGTACGCTAGACTGAAGGTTGGACCCGAATCCCAGTTGGAATCCCCGAGCCTGCAGCCATGCGACAAAGCGCATGGCGCCCTGCAACTTCGGGAGGGCCGTACGCTGTGAAATCACCTCCGAACTGTGGATGAAGACCCAGCTATCTCCGACGGCCAGCGCCACGGCCTGCGGCTTCGCGAACTGCGTCATGATGTTGACCTGATCCGTGGCGCTGAGTCGGGCGAGGATGTGCGTGGCTTGCGGGTCGAAGTCGACCCAGATCGGGTAGCCGTGCTGGTTGCTCTCCTTGTGGACATCCTGAAGTGCGTAGGCGGGCTGCTTGCGCGCCATCCGCTCGTGCTGGAACGTCGGCATGTCGAGCTGTCGGGCGAAGTGCCGACCGACAATGCTCGCTATGGAGCCTACACCCCCCACGAACGCGATCGGGGATACCTCATCGCCCACGACCGGGGCCAAGAGGTTTGCCATGAAGCAAGCCAATCCGGCCCAGATCGTGGCGTTCTCCTTCGTGTTCGTCATCGCCGCGTCCCAGTCCCCCTGACTCAGTGGCTCCGAGGTCAGGTTGGCTGCCGGGAGCTTCGACCCCATGGCATACAGCGTGTCATCGATGCGTCCGTCCCGAATACTGAAGTTCGGGAAGATGAATGCCTGCTGGTCCGGGTACCACCCGATGCGACTGTACCCCTGCGCATAGACGGGGGGACAGAACTGCTTCGCGATCTCGATGATGTGCCGTCCCATGATCCGCTGCAGCGTCGGAACGCCCAGACCTCCGGCCATCATCGTCTTGCGCAGCCAGTCGGCCGGGCGCCGCTCGACAACATCGATGTGCTCTTGGAAGCGGACCGTCTTGCCTTCGGCAGTGATCGTGCCCTCGTACTGATCGACCCCGGAGTCCTGCGCGTGAATGGCGCGGGTGATTCGGATGACGGCATTGCACAGCAGCTCGCGGTGTCCGTCGCGCACGATCCACCACGCTCCGTCCGCTTCGACGACGCGCTGCTTGTTGACATAGACCGCCTGCTCGATCGGCTTCTCGCCAATAACCTGCTTCACCATCTCGCGCTCGATGGTCGAGCACAGCTCGTAGACGCGATTCATGTCGTATGCGGTCAGGTCGAGGCTCTTGATCGTGTCATAGATCTCGCCGCGATCGTCGTGCGTCAGAATGTACTGCTTCAGTGCTTCCGACCACGGCACCGCCGAGTCGGACATCAGCGTGAGCACCTTCGGGACCGTCGTATGTCGCAGATACTCGTAGGCGTCCGAGAAGCGCGGCCTCGTCGCGACGTGCGCGCGTGCATGCTTGCGCGACTGGAAGAACATCCGGAAGCTGAGTTCGTGGTCCCAGAAGATCACGCGCCGCGCGTAGATCGACATCCACGACTTGTCCGTCATCGTCCCATACACCACGACCTTCAGCGGCTCGTTCTCACAAACGAAGTTCCGCCGCTGCAGCTGAAGTGCGAACAGCGGGTCGCTGACGGCGAGAACGATGTCGTCCTCCAGTCCAGTCGAGTCGAGCATCATGAGACCGTCGTCGCGCGGGGCGTCCCACAGGTGCACGCGCGCCGTACCGCTCTTCCCGATCAGCAGGAACGATACGATGCGCCCGGGCACGTCGTAGTACGGGCACACGAAGAAGTACGTGTTGAAGCCGTTCGGGACGTCGAGGCCAGCCCTGCGGGCCGTTGCCTTGTCAGCACAACCGAGGAAGCGCCCAAGCGTAGCTGCCCACTCGGCCGGTACGCTGCGCCCGATCCAGAGCTGGTGCGCTTGGAACAGCTCCAGCCAATGCTGGTTAATGTTGAGCACCTGCTGGCGGGCATTCTCGAAGAACTGCTGGAACTGCTTGCGCCTCGTGATGTAGTACTTGACGTATGACTCGACGCACTCACGGGTTAGCTCACTGACCGTCATGGGGATCAGGCGCTGCTTCGCCAGCTCAAGCACCGCAGCGTGTAGGTCGTGGAAGCCGTGTCCGGCCGCGTACAGCTCGATCGAGTCCCCGTTGAAGTTGCAGGCACGACAGGTGTACCAGCGACCGCCCGCGCCGGGAGACACGTAAACGTAGAGCGATTCACGCCTACAGAGCGGGCATACGGTAGCGGAGGGGAGATGATTCTTGACCGGCACGTCGAAAGACTGTAATATCTGGTCGTGACCTATGTGAACATTCAAGTCCGTTGGAGGGTTTACCATGCCCGTTGCCCAGATCGTTGATGTTGCCAGCGATGCGAGCCATCAGACACTATTCAAGCTCGCCAAGCTTGTCGACTTCCCCGCCTTCGTGAAGGATGCGGACGCCGACGATGCCGAGACGGTCAGCAAGCTCCCTCCAGCGGTATTCGCCGACCCGATCAACCGCAAGTTCCCGTGCCACACGAAGGCAGCAACGTGGCTCTCGCAGCTGTACTTCCTCGACTCCCGGCATCAGTACCCTACCCGCCGGATTTCAGAAGTTCAAGACCGAATCAGCAAGGCTGCTGCTTTCTTCGCGATCGACGAGGACGTGAAGCAGGCAATGGCCCGCTGGGGCGACCACGAGAAGACCACGCAGGAGCTGACAGACCGCGATTTCGCCATCATCGCCGACTTCGACGACCAGCGTCATCGCGCGCTGCCCATCAACAACGCCGAGAGCATCAAGGCAGCTGCACGGGAGATCTCCGAGAAGAAGGCCAACTACCCCTTCGAGATTCGCCACCTCGCCGCTCGTCGTATCCTGCACGCCGCCAAGGAGCAGCAGGTGCAGCTCCCACTGGAGACCACCGAGTATCTGCACAAGGCCGCAGGCTTCGGCATGACGCTGCCCGAGCGCGCCGCCGAGAAGCTTGGCCTTCGCGTGCTCATGATGCCGAAGAGTGCATCCGCCGAGCGGCTCACCGGCGCGAAGCTCGCTCAGACCATCTCGAAGATGGAAGAGATCTCGAACTCCGAGCTTGTGAAGCTCGCGCACATCGTCGATCGCATCGACCTTGAGTTCGGACTGCATCACCACTACGACGAGGGTGTCGACACCCCCGAGGAGATCTTCTTCGAGCTGACCTCCAACAAGGCTGCGTCTCTTCGTGACGACTACGTCGAGCTGACCACCGGTACGATCGTCCCGATCAGCGCGCTGGAGAACATCCCCATCGCCAAGGTCGCTGCAGCGCTCGGTGACGACTTCATGAAGTCGATCACCGCTGACGGCAATCTCGACATCGACTTCGACAAGTTCGCGCGCATCGCTCCGACGCTTCCACGCAGCGACGCTGAACTGCTTGAGCGCGCGATCGCGTCTTGCGGCGTCAACCTCGACGCGCTCGGCATGGACGAGCTGGTGAGCTGATGCCTGCAACGAACGGTCTTCCTATCAATCCGGCGCTCAGTCCGATGAAGATGAAGATCCGGGCGATGATGAACGCGTCCAAGCAGAACCCGAACAGTCAGAAGACCAAGGCGAACATGAGCCTGCTCACGCAGACCGGCGGTATCACGCCGCAGGCTGCCGCACTCGCACTCGTCGAGAAGCGCGCACAGATCGATCGCTTCGTCGATCACATCCTGTTTGGATAACCATGCCCCTGCTCCGCAAGGACCAACTCGCTGCTGTCATCGAGAACGAGGAGTCGCTTGCGACTACGCTCCTCGTCGCGTGTATCGATCAGTTCGGCACCGACTTCTTCGAGTGGGAGCCTCAGACATTCGACCTCGAACTGAAGGGCGCCTTCGGCACCGAGATGCCGCAGGTCAATCGCGACAAGCTCTGGGCACTCATCACGTCTCTCACCACGAACCTCTTCTACATCAGCCTTGAGACGTTCATCCCCACCTGCAACTCACTGAACGACGCCGAGGCGAACTTCCAGTATTACGACCCCGTCACCAGCGAAGAGGCGGCGTGGGCGATCACCGAGGTGCTTCTCAACAGCCCGCCGGAGGGTGACGAAGATCCGGCCGATCGCTTTAGCCACGAGATCAAGCAGTACATCGGGTACACGCTCGAATCGGAGGGGATCACCGAGCCTCCGGCATCGCTGGAACCCTACGTCGAGATGCGCGCGAAGCCCGGCGAAGATCTCGGGATTACCGTCGGCCCGGACGAGACGATGGTGAAGATGTACGCTGATCGGCAGGCTGGTGAGAAGGAGAACATCGAGAAGTACGTTACGGACCGTCTGGACCAGCTGGCTGCTCAGCTTCAACAGCTTCCGCTTGTGCACGGCGAGGTTGCCGGGCTTGTTGATCACCTACGACAAGCGCGAGTAGCCGCGACAGCGATATCCCAACCTGCAGAATCGGCGGCCCCCAACCCTCTGCCACTTCTGTAGCCTTCCTGAAGTCGAAGTAGCTCCGATTGGTCAGCAGGTCTGCCAGCAACGACGTCACCTGATTGTCGAGCACCGTCAGCAGCAGCGGAGTACGCTTCGTCTGCCCCCACTGCTCCATCGTCTCCCTGTAGTGCCGGAAGATCGCCTGCACGTGCTGGAGCGTATGCCCTACGTCGAGCAGTAGCTGCGAGCCGAGCACCGCCATCGTCTCGGTCTCGCTGAGCTTGTCATCGTCGGTGACGTCGCGATTGAACACAGAAGCGACAACAGTCCGAACAAGCCCACTGCCGGGCTTGATCGGACTGTCGTTGAGCTGCTTCTGTGAGATGTCGTAAGACATCAGATACCCGGAGTGAGCCGGAAGTCGCGCCGCCAGACCTGCGGGTTGCGCTGCTCTTCCTTCGCCGCAGCCATCTCCTCCTCGGGCACGTACATGCCCGCGAGCGCCTCGATACCGGCGTTGGTCAGTCCGAACTCGAAGCGCTGGGCATAGGCAAGGTTCCGCGCCTTCGTCGACATCAGCTGCTCGGGGTCTGCGCACTCCACCGTCACGTGCAGCTTGCCGCCCTCGAACTTCGACTCGACGACCTTGACGTCCCCGTCCTCTTTCGGGATGCCCTTCCCGCCCGACTGATTCTTCGCCTCCGCCTGCTGCCCCTGCTCGCCTACCGGCTTCGGCTGCAGGATGTTCCCAACCCGTCTTCCTTCAGTGTCGTGAGAGTCGAATGGATCGCCCATAACGATCTCCTTTCAAGGTTCGTTCAGTGTAAATCAACCCTCATGCTCAGGTCAAGCGGAACTGATAGCTAAAAAAAGCCCGGGCTAGAATGCCCGGGCTGTGAGTTCATGCCACATCCAGCTGAGTACGTGAAAGAAGATCCACGCACCTAAGATCCAGCCAACCACACGGGCCGTCCACGTGTCGGACGCGTCCATCTTGGCCATCTAGACCTCTCGTCGCTGCGTCTTGCCTTTCGGTCCCCGTATGTAGAGGACAAGCTTGTCGGCCTTCAGCAGCTGCTTCAGCGCCAGCAGCGAGGCTGGCGTTTTCGCGAGCGCAGTACGCACCGCGATGACGGACTGTGAGAGCTTGGCGCGCTTCGCGCACGTCCCACATCCGCCCTTCTTCTTTCTCATTGCGTTGTAGACGGCCTGTAGCAGCGGTACGCGCTTCCGCGCATTGCTGTCTTTGGCTAGGTTCAGTAGCGTCGCATCTGATACTGTGACCGTCTTCATATGTATCCTCCGGGGTGGGAAGATGCCCTCGCTCACCCGAGAGCGAGGGCAAAGAGACTGCCGACGAAGGTATGGAGAGAGGGTCCGGGTACCGCACAGAACACCTGTACGAACTAACCGGGAACAATTGGTTAACGATGATCACGAGGGTCGTTCACTCCCTTGGACGAACTACCTTCGGGTAAGATAGGCGCCCTGTTCACACCGAACTGCGCTTGAGCCTTCACTTAGTTGTACGCGTCCAACTATCCAGCTCATTGGGTACGCTGACCCTTGGTTTGCATGTAATCGATGGTACGATCACACACGCAGTCGACTCACCAAGGGCGGTCAAAGCATCACGACCACCTTAACCTTGATCGCTATGTACTCCCTCCGGCCATTCGGCAGACTTCCCCCCAAAGAAACGGCCCGCGAACGACGCGGGCCGTTTGCTTCTACATTTTAGCCGTCAGCTTGTCCAGATCAATGGCCTTGATCTGATCGAGCCAGTAATCGGCTGCACGTCCGGCGCTCCAGTCACCGATGTACGTGAAGACCTGATCGGAGAAGCCGCCGATCTGGTACACGTCCGGATGATTCTCCGGCATCTGGTTGCTGGTGTTGGCGTACACGTTAATGTTCACCAACTGCGCCTTCGGGTTGCGCTTCTTGTAAGCCGCCCACGCCGTGGCCATCCCAGTGGCTCGGGAGCCATAGATGGATCCGAACTCGGCGTACGGCGTCTCGACCCACGCCTCGTTGTCCGAGACGTAGATCACCAGATTGCCCTTGTGCTTCTGGGCGTTCAGGTGCTTCAGCGCGACGGAGCAGTCCGTGCCTCCACCATGGAGCGCCAACTTGCGCGCGTTGGTCATGACCGAATCGCGCGGGTTGGCGGCAACCCGATGCACGCGCGTGTCGAACGGTACGATCGTCGTGGCGTCCGGGTTCTTGCGCAGCAGCGACGCTGCGACAAGCCCGGCCACATCCACGGCGAGCACCTTCGACGTTGCGCCTCCGCGCATGCCCGTGACAGGCCACGTCATCGATCCGCTCGTGTCAATGCAGACCGCGACGTTACCTTCGATCGCCGGAACGTTCTCGCACGCGACTTCCATCGCGTCCTGTAGGGCGTTCGTGATCTTGGTCGGCGCCGAGCCTTCGTTCATCTTGAAGGCCATGAGGATCTGGTACGGGAAGACCCGCGCCTTCCGGATCACGTCCGGGTCGCGCAGCTTCGCCGCGATCAGATCCACCATCGCAGGGTCGTTGTAGACCCCGTGACGGAGCGCCGTCTGCAGGTTCATCCTGCAGAAGTGCCAGCCGCCCTTCTTGAACAGTTCGCCCCATTCCGCCGTCGTCAGCGGGGAGGGGAGGCCGTCGAGCCGCTGGAACGGAACGGCCGGTACTTCCATGGCCAGTCCGCTCTCGGGCATCTTCGCACCGTTCGCAACCACCTGCTTCATGGCCTTGAACGCTTCGAACTGCTGAACCAGCTCGGGCAGCTGACTCAGATACTTCGACACCGGATCCCCGTCCTTCTTCAGGAAGTACCTGTAGATGGCCGAGTGCTGCGGCGTCGCGGGCTTCGGGTGCATCATCGTGATGACGTCCTTCATGGACGGCTTCCCGATGTCCCATCTGAAGAGCATCTCCGGGGACGTCCGGTCGAGCATCTGCTGGAGCAGACGTCGCGGACGGTGACCGATGTTGTCGCGACCGGTCACGTTGCTCCAGAGGATCTCGAAGAACCTCAGGAACATCTTCCCATTGTCGATGATCTTCGGGAACGCCTTCTCCAGATGGCGCATTCCCTCATTTCCGAGAGTCGTGAGGTAGCACGCCAGCAACGCTGGCATGTCCTTCATGTACCCTCGCTGACGGGCGAAGACTGCGATCTTCGCCACTAGTTCAGCTGAGACCTTCGGGAGCAATCCCACGATGGCCTTCAGCTGGTCCTCGGCTGAGCTGTAGTACGCATCACCGAACGTGCACGTCGCAGCCATCTGCGCCAGTGCCAGTTCGGGCGACAATGCGTACGCAGCTCCCCCAGCCTCGTTGGCTGCGGTTGCCGCCGGTGCAGCGAACCCACCTCGCTGCGATCGAAAGACTCGGTTACTCATTCTGCCCTCCTCTCGAATAGCAGACAAAGCACGCGCTCGAAATGAGCGCATGGCGAACCGGGTCCAACATATAGTAACGCGATATGGGCCTGTTTTAACCCCGGCCTAGGGCGTTCCACGGGTGTCAGATTACAGCAAGTAGGTTGCTTGTCAATAGGGACTGTCGGCAAAAACGATGGTCTTCGCGTTGACCCATTTCCGCCGCAGCAGGAAGGTTCGGAGGGCGTCGTAGTCCGACGGTTTGAAGAGGCGGTGGAAGTGCCGCACGATATCCTGATACTTCTCCCGGGTCTCCGGCCGGAGCGCCCCGCGCGTGGTTTCACGGAGCTTGGTCATGTGTGCGGTCAGCTTCAGGACCGGCCCCTTCAGCGGAGCAAGGGATGGCACGTCGTCGTAGATGCGCAGGTCGGCGAGCAGCTTGCAGATCAGCCGATCGTCGATGAGATAGATGTCGTGATGCTTTACTGCTCGTCCTGCTTTATGCATGGGCGCACCACCGGAATCTGTACGTCTGTCCCGACCGGCAGGAAGTGATCCTGCGAGATCTGTCGGAACAGGTCTGTATACGTCTCCGCCTCCTTGTCCAGCTGCTGTGCCGGGGCGATGAAGAAGCCCGGGTGGGGGTAGTGTCGACCCCCCGCTGTACGGTAGATCCTACCACAGACAGTAGCTGGAGCCACGGCGTTGGTCATCATGCGCAGCCAGTACGCGGAGGTCGGCTTGGCTCCCTGCTCGAACCAGAACAGGTGCCCGGACGTTCCTGCCGCGATCTCCTTGATGTCCTTCACCAGCTCACCGTCCCGCCGCACGATCGGGCTATCATCCCCGCTCTCACGAATCAGCGAGACCATGGAGTCGTACCACTCCCCCTCGGGACCGTGGAGGCAGAAGACGTGCGACGGCAATGACGGCGGCTTGGCCACGACGTTCAGCCCACGCTCGATGGTCCCCTCCTTGTAGTAGGAGAAGATCGAGTCGATGACCTTGTCGGGCGTGATCATCGCCAAGCACTTCGGGAGCGACTGCTTGCCAATCTGTACGATGTTCTGACACTTCGAAGAGCCACCAGCCAGCTTCGACTTCCAGCAGCCCTTGCCCTTGCAGCAAGATAGCTGATCCTGCGTGTGTAGAAACCGGTGCTCGACGTAGTTGTCGTCGGCCGGGATCTGCCAGTGCGGGTCGCCGACCCGCATGTTGAAGAGCCGGTTCTCGTTGTTGTACGCCTCCCACCACCATGGCTCCCGACCCCCTGCTATGACCACGCAGGGCTTGTTGAAGGCCGCAGCGATATGCATGGCCGCCGTCACCGCACAAACCACACCCTCGGCATGATAGATCAGCCGGATGAACTCGCGCAGACCGGTCTTCTTGACCATGTAGTGCGCGACCCCGTCGATCTTCTCGTGCATGATGTGGTTCTTGCTACCTCCGCCGCACTGCACCCAGTCGATCTGGTCCTTCGTAGCAGTGATCACATCCTGCCAGTACTTCCGTGCCCAGATCTTTGTTCTGAAGTCCGTCTTGCCGCCGGAGAGGAAGAGCCAGTACGGAGGCTCGATGACTGGGTTCGTCTTCTCTTCTAGGGATAGGTGCAAGTCGGGCCTGAAGTCGGTCAGCTTGATGTCCGTCTTCAGTTTGTTGTTCATGTGCTCGATGAAGCCCCAGAGGAAGTGCTTCTTCGCTTGGTTCGACTTGTGGATCAACGGGTAGTGCGCGACGAACTGCTGCCCCTTCGGTGCCGGGCGCTTCGCCTTCTGCGCGTGCTTGATGTACGGGTTGTTCCTGAAGACATGCTCGGAGCCGGGAGAGACCGTCATCGTCACGTCGAACTTCCCCGGGTGGCGGAGCGCGAGATCGCGGATGGCTGCCGACAGTACGACGATGTCACCGGGACTCTGGGTGTTACGGACAATCAGTGGGGAACCCATGCGTCTCCTCTTCAATCAACTGTAGTACCTTCTCGACCACAACCGCCGGATTGATCCGCTCCAGCGCGAGACAGCCCTTCCGGCACGACGGCTTGCACCCGTACGAAGCGCGGCGGTAGCAGGGCATCGTGCACTCAAGTCCGACACGCTCGCGCTCTCCCGCCATGATCGCATGACACGTGCGGTAGTCACTGCCAATAGCCTCCCCGTTCGTCTGCGCGAACAGTCCCACGGTGGGCCGTTCGAGGAAGCCACCGATGTGGAAGAACGCGCTATCGCCGGTTATGATCGCGTCGCAGATCCGCACGGTCTCTACGATCATCCTCGGATCGGCACCAATCATCGCCCATGCGTCCATCTCCTCTGCCCACTCCTGCATGAACTTCTCGTGGTGAAAGAGGATGCACTTCGCGCCCTCCAAGCGGAAGGCGTCGACCATACCGGCAACCTGCTCCTTGCTGAGCGAGCGCCACTTCCAGTGCGACAGCGGCTGGATGCCGACCAGATATCGCTCCGGCAAGTCCTTCTGCTTGTGAAGCCACCCCGCCGTGCGCAGTACCCACTCGCGCCGACGCGGGATCTTGATGTGACACAGCGGCAGCTCCTCGCCGAGGATGTTCGACGCAACCTCACGCCACTTCTGCCAGCGGCTGTGGTTGATCGGGCTGAAGGCTGCATTCTCGTACGACTCCGCCGGGTCGTACAGGTCTACGACGCGATCGAAGTCTACGTTGATGTCGAGGTAGGGATACCGCGCCGGGTCAGGTGGTTGACTCAGGCCACGGCGTGCGCCGGAGTTCACGACCACCAGCGGCGAGGCGACCGGATCGAGCTGCGCCCAACTAAGCAGGCTATCCTGTACGAACGTCCATACCTCCGCGTTCGGTATGGCTTCGCGAATTGAGTAGGCGATACTGAGGCGTCGGAGGACGTCACCGATGCCTCCGCCCTCACTCAGCAGCTGGATCTTCGGGTTTCGCATCGTCAATAGCTCTTGTCCCAAGGGCTATACGGAGCAGCTCCATCGAAGCCCATCGCGCCTTGTTCGGCGTACCCGGGAAGTGGATCAGTCGCGCATCGGCAACCTCGTCGTAGCTGGAGTGCACAAGACAGTGCACGTTCCCCGGCAGCCAGTGCACCTTGAAGTTCACCTGTATGAGGTGGTTCATCGGCATCTGCTCGTACGTACCGTTGTACGGATCCCTGAAGCCCATATTGAGCATGAAGCCTTTGAGCTGTTCGAATACCGGCTTCGTGTCTCGTCGCATAACGAAGAAGCCCGCATTGAACACGTGCTTGTTCCTCGCAAACAGCGGGTGCGCCGCACACATCTGACTGACCCACCACGGGGCGTCCGGCACCGCCGCGAACGGAACATCGGGGATCTCCGGCATAGCGCGGATCGGCGCAGCATCGAAGTCGATGTACATGATGCGCTGCGTATCCTCCGGAACGACGTCCCACAGCCATGCCTTCGCGTAGGTCGGGTGGCCAAGAAGCGCCTCGTCAGGGAGCATATCCCGACGGATGATCAGCATCTTACGGTTGTTCAGCGCTTCGAACCGATCCGCGATCCACTGCTCGATCTTCGGGTACGGGTGGTCAACAGAGAGCAGCACCGGCAGGTAATCAGTCACGGTCTTCCTCCTCCGGCAGAGGGTCCAGTCCGATCGTGTGTCGCAGCAAGTTCATCATGACGAGGTTCGTATCCATGGGGAGCGCGCAGAAGTGCACGGCGATCGCCGTCTTCATCATCTCGGGATCGGCGCAGAGCATGACCGTGTTCAGGTCGTGTGACATCCACTCAACCCCTACCGTCGACTGCATGATGTGGTTGAAGTGGGTCTGCAGGAACTCGCCGTTCGTGTAGTCGTCCTGCCCGTTCCACACTGCGAACGACTTGAGCTGGTCGAAGAGTGGTTGCGTGTCTCGCCGGGCCACGAAGAAGCCAACGTTGAAGAAGCACGGCAGGCTCGGGTACAGCCCAGCCATGTACTCGATCTGCATCTCCGCGTCGCGCGCCGCGACGAATGGCGCATCCGGGATCTCCGGCAGCGGGCGCAACGGGACCATATCGGTGTCGACGAACAAGACCCTGCGCGTGAACTTCGGGACCACATCCCAGATCCACGCTTGGCGATACGGTCCGTAGACCTCCTTCGCCACGTCCGGTAGGTCGTCACGCTCGACAATGTGTACGCGCTTGCCGTTCAGCCTCTCGAAGCGCTCCGCTATCCACTGCTGCAGATCAGGATGCGGTTGGTCAATAGACAGCATGACAGGCAGGTAGTCGGAAGCCATTGCTACCTCCGTCGAGGTTACTTAGCGTCGCGCGGATGCGCTACCCACCCGGGGGTTGGGGGGCCGTCAAGATTCCCGCCGAACGCCTCGATTCGTTCGGTGAGATGCTTGACGTATCTGTGGTAGGCCCACGTGCCGTGCTCGTTGGCGTTGAAGTTGATCATGTACGGGTAGTCGTAGTAGTACTGCTTCTCGTACGTGATATTCCAGTTCCACTCGCGTGGTAATTCGTGGACCTCAAACCGAGACTGAATCTCTTCATTCAGCGGGGTGTAACACGCCCGGCCATCGAAGCCGAGACCACCCTGCTTCTCGAACTTGGGCGTGCCCTCCAGAAGCTTCACCTTGTCAAAGGCAACGCGCGTATCGCGATGTGCGACAAACATATGCATCTGGAAGTACTTCTGCGTCTGCTTGATGACCTCTGAGTGGTACATCCCCTGATTGACGCGATCGTGCCGATCCATGACAGCCGCGAACTTCAGCTCCGGCAGTGGTGGTAGCGTACGGATCGGAAGCACCTTCGAGTCCAAGACCATGATGTACTCCACGTCGTCCGGAACCATGTCCCAGACCCACAGGAAGTACCAGTACTTATTGACCTCTTTGGGGAAGTCGGCCGTCGTCAGAAGCTGCGGCCTGATATCGTTCAGCCGCTCGAACTGATCTACCGTATCCCGGGCGCGCGCTACTGACTCCTTGCGCGTCTCTGTCGTATGAACGACTACCGGGTGATACGCGATCATTATGCCGTTCCGCTCACGCAGCAGCTTCCCGAAGCGCCGGACTGACCCGACGTACCGGAGAGGCCCGACGCACCGGAGAGGCCCGAGGCGCCCGACAACCCGGAAGCGCCCGACAAGCCCGATTCTCCCGACTGACCGGATGCACCAGACTGGCCCGACTGTCCGGACTGACCCGACTGACCCGACTGGCCAGACTCACCGGACTCACCGGACTCACCCGATTGGCCAGACTCACCGGACTCACCCGACTGGCCGGACTCTCCGCCACCGCCACCGGGGACCGGCGGGCAACAGAGAATCACCGGCTCAGGCGGAACCGGGATGTCACAGTCTTCGACTAGCGCACCAGTGATGCGACGGACGTACGGGATCTCGCATCCTGCCCGCCGCCAGTATGCGGGCATCGCGAATTCGACGGGCAGGTACGCGAACACCTCGGCTGCGTACGTGTACGGATCGTCGACGTCGCTGCGAGTCCGTATCTTGAGGGTGGTGCGGTAATCCTCCTCGTTGTCAGAAAATGGTACTTCTGTCGGGAAGAGTGTCAACACCTGATTCTCGTAGTTGGGACTGTCGTCGTTGATCGTGTACTGCAGCCAGTACGGAATCGGGTATGCCGGGTCTCCCGTGATGACCGAGATTGCTTCCTTGCCCGTGCCGCGCACCAAGTTGAAGAGTACGTACTGAGGAAGCGGGATCTGCCAGTCCGCTGTCGGCTCGAAGTAGATCGATCGCGGGTTGTAGTCGTAAAGTTCCGACTCTTCCCAGTTCACCGTGATGGTGACGGTAGCCGGGATGATTGTCGACAGTTGCGTCTGCCCCTCCGCGTACGCATTCGCTGCGGACACGTCGATGTCCTGCGAGTACGACGACGCAGGAGGATCAGCGAGGCCGGTCATCACTCCGATATCGACAGTTAGGTCTACGTACTGGTCGTTCCCCGAACCGCCGTAGCTGTCCACGGACAACCACGTGCCGAGGCTGCTCACAGCGATCGGGTCGAGGATGAAGTCCCCGATGTTCGTCACTGGAACGCGGATCGTCAGCGACGTGTCCTCCCCGGCAATGAACGTGGCAGACACATCTTCGACGCCAAGCACCGGCGCCTGAATGTACAGGTTGACCGGCACGTCCAGCTCGATCGCGCACCCGGGCGATGACGACGAGTGGAAGGATGACGAGCTGTCCGAATTGTCGGGGGCGCAGATCTTGAAGGTGCCTTGATAGAGTCCCTGTGGCACCGTCACGCCAGCCACCGTCGGGCGTACGTGCAGGTAACCGACCCGGTCCTGATAGCGCGACTCGGTGAACGACGCGGTCAGCCACGCCGGGACGTCCTGCACCGTGATCGGTGAGCCGATCGGGACGCTCTCCGGCCAGTACTTGTCATACACCGGGATGATCTGCTCATCCGGCTGAACGCCAAGCGGCGTGACGAACTGGATCGGCAGGTTGTCAATCTCGAACGTGGGCGCTGGTTCGATGTCGTAGCGAACGTAGTACTTGCGCGGGGTGTTCAGCGCGTTCGGGACCGAGATCTGAATGATCGCCTCGTACGGTGAGTTCTCGGGAGCCAGCTCCGTCGTGTTCGGTTGGAAGTTGAGGTACTGGTCGTCACCGCTTCCGATGCGTGTCAGGTCAAGCCAACCGGGTTTCGATACGACCGCGTCCAGCAGCGTGTCGGTCGCCCCCGGTTCGGGTGTGACGTGGATCGTCTCCATGGGCGGTGCGGGATCGCCGTAGACCGCGTCAAACTGGATGATCGGCTGCGGCGGCCACGGGTTCCTGAAGTACGTACCAACCCGCGTCGGCGTGTCCGGACAGCCGTTGAAGTCAGTACCGCTGCTGGAGATTCCGGTACAGGCGGCAACAGTGTTGGTATCGGAGCCAGCCTCCCAGTTCTTTCCATCGATACCATTCTTTGACTTCAGCGTCGTGTTAACGTCTGAAAAGCGCGCATACTCAGGCTTCGGCGTAGTTTCAGCAGTGAGCGTTACGTCGTTTGCCGCTGCAGCGATCCATGGCCGTGCTGTTAGGGTAAGCGGGCAACGAGTTCCTTGTCCTTGCGCGTCGATCTCCTTGGCGGCAATCCACGCATAACCCGGACCCTCGCTAGGATTCGATCCGTCGTTGGGCAAATGCACAAGAAAGTCACCGCTTGTCGCCTTGAACGACAGCTTGTTGCGCACGTACAACTGAGCACCAGTCTTCGCGATCGTCATGTCCTGCGGCGCGATACCGCCAGCCCCGGCAACATCACGAATCGTGAGGTCGTAGAAGTTGTAGACCGATGAGTCACCCGTCCCGAACGTATAGGTGCGGCCGTGCGTCAGTGCCGCGTGCAGCTCAACGAGGCTGCCGTTGGCGCAGTCGATCTCGACGTTGGTGAAGTCGACGTTCGAGCCGCCGGTTGCATCCTCGCTGAGCGTAAGCAGCGCACCGGCCTCGACCGAGATTGTGATGTCGGCCGTGGTAGCCCCGAAGCGCTGGAAGTCCCTGCACTTCACGCCCTCCTGTAGTGCAATACCTCCGATAGGTGGCTTTACCACGATGTCGACAGTCTTACCAGCCGCCCCGGTATGGGAGACTCTTAGTTCAGCGCTGATGTCGAAGTTGCCGTGGAAGTTGATCGTACCGCCGTCTGCAGCTACGACTCCAGAGCCAACAGAGAGGTAGTTCGTCACCTCAGCAACGAAGACGTGCTCCGTTGGGTCATCGCCCTGATCGTACGGATACAGATCGATCGTCTGGCCAGTCCCGTTCAACAGGCAAGCTATTATATTACTCCTAATCGTGCCTCGCGGCAGCCGCACCGTGACTGCAGCATTGGGATACGCAGCGAACATGCTCAGCGCGAATGAGTTGATCCTGTTCGTAGACGTGTCGAACGGCTCGCCACCGCCGATATTGCGCATGTCGCTGATGTCGCCGTCCTGACCGCTGACGAGGAAGTTCCGCGTCCCGTCCGCGTCCGGAGCGATCTGGTACTGATAGCCCGAGAATGTAACCGTGCGCGCGTTCCCGTTCGTGTTCAGCACGCAGCCGCCGGGCGCGTTCTCGTTGAAAATGACGTGGTCGGATAGTGTGGGTATGGCTCCCGCAGGCGTACTAAGGCTGGCGTCCGTGTACCACTTGGTGGTATCGGACCAGTTGTCGCCGTTGCCACCCCAGTACAGCGTTGCCATCAGACATCGACCTCACAAATACCTTCATCCTCGAAGCGAACCACAATACGATTCTTGTCGGGCTGCGGGTCAATCACGACCCCCGGACCGCCGACAAGCTGCAATTGATCCACTCCAAAGCCAACACCATTCAGAGCGAACACGAGGCCATCACACGTCACACAGCTGTTCGGGCTGAGATCGCCCGTTGGCGTCATGCGTAGATCCTCGCACTGCATCCCTTCACCTTCGTCCACGCCTGCACCAAGCGTAATTGCGTTCTGCAGCTCGTCCACCTCAACCAAGAAATTGTATCCAGCCTTGATCGCTACGTCACCAAGGAACAGTCCGGCTGGGAGTGGCGTGCGCTCTGGCGCGGAAACATCCGCTGGCTCAGGCTCAAGCGGATCCTCGCACGAAGCTATTGATGAGGATGAAGATGACGATAAGGATGGCGATGAAGACGAGGATAGCGATGAAGACGAGGATAGCGATGACAAGCTGCTTGAAGAACTTGAATCGCACGGGCATTCCGGTGGACACGGTCGTGGTTCGTTTGCCACGCTGATTCCCGCTACATGTGCCAGCATGTCCGACTGAATGACTCCCGGCTCGACCTGTGGTTGCAACACGAAGATACCATCGTCCACGCCGAAGGTAGCAACGATGATATTCACATTGCCGGTGGTCATGAAGCCCAGCCCAAGCGCGGGGTTCTCCGCTCCCGGCTGCGCGAGATCATCAGTGATTCGTGTCGGGATGGCGTACTGCGTAATGAAATTGCCGTCCGCAATATTGAACTCGAACACGAACTGGTAGCACTTTAGCGGATCCCACGTTGCCGCTGCGCCATACGCTACGCGAAACGCGAAGTACAGCTTATCCGCTGTTGCCTTCCACGCGTCGAGGTAGACCGTATCGCGCCCCGGCTCGAAGTTGCTATCAACCCCAAGCGTGAATCCTGCATCAGCGAAGATCTCGTTACCGGGCGGCTCAATCAGCCCAGCCCCGCCAAACATTGTGAAGTCCGAGCCAGCGAGAAGCGGGTAGGCGCGCTGGGTATTCTGTGTGAGCCAATCAGTCTGAGGCATTACGTCCCCCTGAGCCGACGCTCGCCAAGCATTTCGATCTTCACCGTCGCTACCTTGAGCGACGTCTCACCCTCAAGGTGCTCCGTGACATCCGACCCCGACTCGGACCCCGGCGTGATACGCAGGATCGGCGTCAGCGACTGGTTGCTGCCTACGATGAGCTGAAAATTTCCCTTCCCGTCCGGTGTAATGCCGTTGAGTGTCTTGATCGGGCAGTACGGCCGCAGCGCTGGCAGCTCCTCGTTCGCGTCCGATTCGGCACACAGCTTTCGATTGGCAAACGGGTCACCAATCACGTCGATACGTAGGTCGGAGCCATCACGACGGATCACCACGCCATCCTCGCCCACCAGCCACACGTTCCCCGTCACCAGCTCGCCCGACGGGAGAATGAAGCCACGAACACCGGCCTCGGGCTGAGGTACGTTCACTGCCGCCGCGAACTCGGTCTGGCTGAGCAGGAACGTGTACACACCAACATTGACACCTGAGAAGGACTGCAATGCCGTCTTGCTGGAAACCAATACGCCAGCAGGTCGCCCGTACGTATCAAAGAAGGCAAGCTGTCCATTCTCCGGGATATCGGTCAGCTCAAAGGATGCGGTAGCTAGCTCGTCTGTACCTGTCGCACGAATCGCGAACGTGATCTCGTTGGTGTCCTTGGTGATCCGGCTCAGGTACAGCTGCTCGTTGCCGCCGATCGGGTACAGCCGCCCATCCACGAACAGATCATCGGGGATATCGAGCGTGCCATTCGACGCAGGTACGTGGTCCGCGAAGGGGTACTTTCTCCGCGAGTTCGTGTCACGCCAGTCGTGGAAGCGAACACCGAGAGCCATAGCTAGATCCCAAAGACACCGAAATTATCGTAGTGCGCTTCACATCCTACAGCGCCCACACCACATATGCCAGATAGATCGAAACCAGTGACGAGTTTGGCCGTATTGAACGGATCCGTGGGGTTCGGGAACCCCTGTCCGCTCCTGTTCCAGTACCACTCAACCGTAACAAGCTTCAGCTCGCTGGCCGCCTCAACCGGCTCAACTCGCACATCCACACGCACGTCGACATCGATCACTCCGTCCGAGGAGATGATGCCAGCTCCGGCGTCCATGTCCGGAGCGCCCGATAGGTCGAACTGGTAGCCGAACTCCAGCCCATACGGCCAAGCATCGAGCGAGCTTCCGAGATCTCCGGTCTTGTGCCCGAAGTAGAGCAGACCATTCGTAGCGCGCTCCGTATTGACGCTGACTCCGGCGTACCAGAAGTCGTCGAGGCCCTTGTAGCCGAAGATCACGTGGCCGTTCGCAGCAGCGCTGAACGGGCGGATCACGCTGAACGTGCGGTATCCGATCGTGTCCACCTTCGGTACGCGTGGGACCACGATCACCGACGGGGCGTCGCTCTCCGTACAATAGAGCCGTGAGATGCCGGAAGTAGCCTCCGACGGTTCGACCTCCTTGATCGACCAGATCCCCTGCTGCGGTATCATCCATTCGAACGTGCGCTCCGGATCGGTGAAGTCGTCGAAGTACGAGTCGTACACCGGCTCCGGGGTTGCGGATGACGACGACGGAGGGATCTCGGATGACGAGGAGTCCGACGACTCGCTGGACGATGGCTGTTCCTCGCACAGATCGTTCGGGTCGTAGCGCTCCGGGTCGAACTCGGTACATACGTCGTCCAGCCCGATAGGGACATCAACCACAAGCCCTGCGTCGACGCCCGTAAGCTGCGCGTCGAGACCCTCAAAGATGATGTCCACGTTCCCATCACAGTCAGGCGGCACGCCATTGATCGTCAGGAACGCCTTACCCTGCTCGCACGTCTCATCTTCGGGGCGTGTCCCGCAGGCTCCGGCATACTCCCGGAGCTTCTCCGCAGCCTCCGTGGTCAGATCGAGGCCGATGGTAATCACGTTGCGCTTGCGTCCGTTGATCGTGCGCACACTCTTGTTGATCACGATGTCGTCGCCCGCGAAGAGCTGTACGAGGCCGGTCAGCTCCGTGAGGCGCCCGGCCTTCTTGAGCGAGGATACCGGGTAGTCCCGATAGCTTCGCGCGGCTTTGGCGTCGAGCACCGATTGGCTAGCCTCCGTGAACCGGAACGCGAGATTGTCGTTCTCCTCCACGTCGCTGCCGAACGCCACCCAGCCCGCAACACCCGGGTAGAGCGGCGTGATCGGGTAATTTTTGAACGCGTCCAACGGTCTCGTCACCACGATCGAGGCGAGCGGTACGAATCCAGCGCCGGATGAGGACGACTGCCCGGCGGAGCTGAAGGGGTCTTCGTCGGTTGCGAGGAACGTAACGCTGACCAATCCGGGCGTCACGACCAGCGAGCTGACGAACACGAAGCGTCCGGCCGACTCGGGTACCATGATATTGGCATCCGCAATCAGGCCATCAGGCATGACGGCTCCGGTCGCCGACTGCTTCGACGCGTAGTCGTGCAGCGGGTAGTTCCGCAGCTCGTTCGTATTCGACCAGCCTGTGAATACCGTAGGCATGCTACACCGATATCGAAGCCGAGCCGCTTAGTGCCTCGGCATTAGACCCAGAGGTGATAACGGTGACCTCCACCGTCTCGCCCGTGATGTCACCCAGCGTGAACTGTCCGACCCAATACAGCATCGTATGCGGCTGCACCTCCATGTTGTTCACTTCGATCACCGGCTCCCAGTCCGTGGACATGTCGGGATTGAGTGGCATTGCCGCAGAACTCGAACTGACCACGCGCCCGGAGTTCGCTACGTAGCTGAGTGACTTACCTTCAATCTCGTCGAACGTCAGGTTGAACGTCATCGGATCCGTATCCCAGTCGGTAGCCGGATTGACCACGTTCTCCGTGTCATTCAGGTATGCGATCGTGACCGTGACGACCTGCGAGTCGTTCACCGCCAGCGATAGGATCGACGGTCCGCTGCGGTTCTTGTATGTGTCAATGAGGCTGGTGACTGCGCCGCGCAGCGCATTGATCTGGTCTGACACGACCTTCGCGCGATCCCAGATGCCCTGCAGGTGCAGGTACGTATCGACGTACGCCTCGCACGAGCAGCACGGGCCGCAGCCGTTCTTGATCTGCAGCTCATTCGGCTTGAGCGTCGCGTTGTAGCGGATCCCGTGGGAGCCGTCCGCCGACACAGGCTCTCCTTCGAGCGCGCGCTCCAGCCAGTAGCACTCGATCGGCTTCAGCTGTGTGTCGCCCTGCTGGTTCGGCCCAACACCGTTGAGCGTCAGGAGGTAAAGCGAGCCGGGGCACAGGAGGTACTGGCCGCGTCCGGCCCCCGGGACCGCGTTGATGGCAACGCGCGTCTGCGGACGCCCCTCCTGCACCGTAAAGGTCTCGGCTTGGAACCCCGTCGTCTCTTCCTCCTGCTGCTCAATCTCCATGTTGAAACCAGCCTGCAAAACCAGCTCTTCGCCCCTATCGGCCACCAGCTCCAGCGTGCTCCCGCGCTTCCAGTAGACGCGGCGAACCTCGTTCGGTCCCTGCTTCACGACCGACGGCTGGAACGGGACGTCTCCGTAGAGATCCTCCATCTGGATGTAATAGGTGCCCGCGAGATCCTCCACCGCCGACGTAGGGAAGACCATGCGAACGGACGTGGTCTCACCTGCCGCCATGTCCGTCTCATCGGCGAACCAGTCGACGACGATCCACGTGCCATACGCGTAGGCTTTCGCATACGCCGTACCTACAATGGCAACCTCCTCGCCAGCGGTCTCCCACTCCATGCGGATCTCTGCAGTGGTGAGGGTAGCGAAGTCGGCAGATGCCGAGCGCAGGTCGACCTTCGTCAGCTTCAGCGTGTCGTCGCGCTGGTCGACCGTCCTGATCTGAGCACCGGCGCAGAACGGCGCCACGTCCCCCGCAGCGGACAGGCGTTCGATCTGAACGCTCTCCTTGAAGGGGTACGGAATCTGAAGGTTGCTCGACAGGAACTCAAATCCCATAGCTTACCCTGAGCACGTTCCGAGTGTGGTCATCAGCGTCTGCATGATCGCTACGACGCCTTCCAGTCTGGAGGCGAGGTTCTCCAGCGTCTGGACCTGATCACGCATCCTGTTCTGATCATCCACGAGCGTTTCGAGTTCGGGGCATCCGCAGCACGGCTTCGAGCAGACGTCCGAGATCTCTACCGCGTTCTCATCGGCTTTCGCCTCAGGGACAAGACAGTCGTCGCCAAGGAGATTGATGTTCCCCAGCGCATCCGGTGGGACATTGTTGATCGTGCGAATAGCCGGAGTCGCGGCTGCCTCCCCCTCGCAGACACAATCGGCGATCGTACCCTCGCCGTCGATTGCGCTGAACTGCAGAACGGTCACGCCGTTGAAGTTGGACTTCGTGATGCGGAAGTTCGAGCCAGCTTCGAAGGCGATATCGCCCTGATACAACTCTCCGAGATCGTCGCCGTCGAGAATGCGCATCCCGGCAACGCCCCGGATATCTGGAACGACAACCGTCGATTCGATACGTCCGCCCGCCAGTGCGAACGCGAAAACGCCCGGAGTCAGCAGGACAGTGTCGAGTGTTCCGATCACGACCTTGCCCGTCACGCCTTCGAAGTCATCGTCACCCTCGATCGTGAACGTATCGAATCGCTCGAACGTCGAGGTCTGGATCGATACGCGCCCGAGCAACGACGCTTGCGTACCCGTCCAGTACGAGATCTCCATCACCACGCCAGTACCGAAAACCGACAATTGCGACAGGTAGAAGTTCGCGGGGCTGTAGTTGAGGCCGCCGTTCACCGAGATCACCATGTCGGCGAGGAAATTGTTCGGTAGCGTGTATGTTGACGTCGTGTCCTGCCGCGTGGCAGCCTCGCTGAGCGGATACGCGCGCAGCTCGTTCTGATTCAGCCAGCCGACGTTAACAACGCCCTGCGCAGGCATAGGAACTCCTCGTTACGTTTTGACGACGCGTGCTCCGAAGCGCATGATGCCGAAGCCGTCGGACGGGCCGCCAGTGCCATCCCATCCAATTGTGAAGTCCACTGTATCGCCCATCGCCACGCTGAAGAAGTCCGTTTCTGCCGGACCATACTCACCTGCGGCAAGGGTCAACCCCGGCGTCCAGTCGCCACCGCCGCCTTCGATATCCGTGTCCGCAACCGGAAGGGCGGTAGCTGCTGTCGGCTGCGCGTAGCGACGGTACGTCGCTTCCAGCGCGGGGATGGCCCCGGCAGAGCGGCCTACGAACCAGAACCACAGCTGCAGCTCTAGTGGGCTGGACAGACCGAGGCGGGGGATCTCGACCCGCCCACGCATGCTCGAAGGACGCCCTGCCGGGAAATGGAGGTAATAGAACAGATTCGCACTGTCGTATGCCTCAAGGATGTCATTCAGCGCGACGATCGTGATCTGGTATTCTTTCGGATCCCCGGTTGTGTCTTCGAGCTGGACCTGCAGATCTCCATGGTAGAAGCCTTCGTCGTCTACCGACCAATCGGTATCTTCCGTGCCGACGCCGACCACTTCCGCGCCCGTACCGGCCTTCAGCCCGATCACGGCCGGACCGCGCTGGACCTTGTCGGTGCTGAAGCTCTTGACTACGGCGATGCCCGCAACAGGCTCTTCGACCTCCAAGAGGCTGAGGTCGAGGTAGCTGAAGATCCTGCCTGCGCTGGCCTCATTGCCGTCACAGTCCACGTACCGAATCGGCGTGGTGTCGCTGAGCGGAGACAGCTCGTTGACCACGTTCGGATCGGTCTTGTAGACCATCTTCGAGTACCACAGAATGAGCCGCTTCTCGTCGAGCCACGTGTCGTCGAGGCCGAGGTACTCAAGCGGCGTGTGACAATGGTACTCCGGCTCCCCGGAAGAGGTCGAGGGGTCCGGGCCGAACGACTGCGAGGATGAGGACGACTCACACTCGGGGTAGCTCGGCGCCCACGGAGCCGCACCGTAACAGTTCTCCATCCACCACAGCCCACTGCAGTCGATGATCGCCGTCGGGCGCTCTGTGGCATTGATCGGCAGTCCGTAGCCGTTCTGCTCCAGATAGACGCTGCCACTCGGGTTCGGCGGCCACACCTTCTGCAGTTCCGGATGCTGCGCGAGGTTGTAGCCGAACTTGGCACCGTCCGGAGCTGCGCCTTGGAACAGCGGGTGATCGGCCGGTAGCCAGCCCTGCTGGGTCGGGTCCGGGTCGACCACCTGATGAACTTGGCCGTCCCCCCGCACGACGCAGTTCGCCTCGCCTGCGGGCTTGGCGTACAGCTCAAACTTGTAGTGCACGTGATCTTCGAGCAGGTCACGCGGCGTCGGCATGAAGTGGAACGTGTCGTCGCCACGATTGTAGAGCACGTAGACGCTGATGGCGGGCTTCTGCAGCGTCAGCTTACCCGGCGTCTGCATCGATAGGAAGTACGGACCTACCTCGTCCGGACCGCCGTTGACGATCGCGTTCGTCAGGTCGAAGTCGCGCAGCGTACCAGCCGTCAGGATGTGGCCCGCTTCCGTACCAGTCTTCGCGTACACCATACCGACAACGAAGGCGGACGGTGCGAGCATGTACCAGCCCGCCGTCTGGTTGAACTCGACGGCAGCCAGCGCGCGCTTGTACCCGTTGTAGGTCTCGTCGAAGTAGACGAGATCGCCCGGAGCCGCGTCGGCTTCGATCTTCTGGTAGTGCAGGAAGAGTGCTTCCCCTGCGGTGATCGAATTCAGCCGCTCATAGAGGTACTGCGTCCGCGCGGTCAACTGGCGCGGCGCGCGGTTCGCGACGGAGGCTTTGACGTCCTCTCCGTTCACGATGTAGTGGATCAGCTGTTCCCACGGAGTCATTACCGCCATGCTGCTCCCCTTACCGGAATCGGATCAGATACTGAGCGCCGATCTGGTATCCGTCTTCCTTCGGCACCGGGTCGAATCCATCATACGACCGGCTGAACAGCAGGTCGCTCGTGTATTGTGCAGGAGTCGGGGTGGCCGCCAGCGCAACGCCGTAGACCTTGCTGTTCGCGGCGTTGCTGAATGCCTTCCCATGCGTACCCTGCGTGCCAGACGTGATCGCGAAGAAGGTTGCCTGATTCCCGTCGTACTTGTCCGAGTCCGACGAGGAGAAGCCCGCCGGGATGACAAGCGGAACGCGCACGTAGTCCTTCGTCGCGCTCAGGTTCAGCGTGTCGAGGTAGTAGCTGATGTCCTCGTCTCGCTGCGGCGACGGGATCGTCGGTGCTCCCGCCGTATTCTCGTACTCGAAGTACATCGCTCCCGCTGCGTAGGTAACGTCCCCCGCGAGTGCGCGAGCGAGCACGTCTGCCCCCTGATACGGGATGAGGTTCTTCTGCTCGACGAGGTGCTTGATCTCCCCGGTCTGCTCGTGGAAGCTGAAGATTCTCCACCACGTCTCGACATCCTTGTCGAGGTGGATCAGTTCGATGCGCGCATCGAGCTGGGCCTTGATCACAGGGATCAGCTTGGGGTTCATCGGCAGACCTCCGCTACTTTGAAGACACCGAGGACAACGTCCTCATAGGACGGGTCGCCCGCTGAAGCCTCGCTGTACTCGTCGAGGTTCTCGGCGTCCGGTATGATGCCATTGAAACGCTCGGTATCCTCAGATACACCCGGCGTCTCGTCGGAACCAGCCGTGGACAAATCAATCGTATCAGCAGACGGTGCTATTTCAACGAAGATCAGCAGTGACGTGTGCGGCGGTACGACCGGCCGGATGTGGCGCAGGAACGCCAGTCCCGGAGCGTCAGAGTCGACCGCCGACGTGCGTATCTTCATGAACCACAGGTTGTTGCGCATGATCCGATCCATCGCGAACTCCAACGGATTGATCGTGCTGGGGAGATTCACCGGCAGCGGCTGCGTGGCCGGGTTGTCGCGCAGGTCGAGCAGCTCCGCGAGCGTTTCTTCGCCTGTCGCCAGTGCTACCTCCATCGCCTTCGCGAAGAAGAGATCGACGTCCGCCGGGTAGCCCTGAATACGGAACGTGACTACCGCCTTCCCCTCGGCATTGACGCCGCCGTACTCCACATCTACTTCACCGTTCTCGAAGACCAGCTCGGAGAAGTAGCCTCCCGACAGGTAGTTCTCACTAATCGAGATACCGGGCAGCTCGGAGTAATCGGGCGCGTTCCCGGCGCAGTCCACCACGGTGACGGCGTCGGTCAGCTCCTGTCCAGCGAAGAGCGTATCGCCGATGCTCACGATCACTTCGGCTTCGAGCGAGAACTCATAGACATGCTTGTCCGTAATCACGAGCTTTCGATCGACCTCGGTGACGATATCCTCCACTGTCTCGGTCGGCTCAATGACGAACGGTACGCCGAGCATGGCCGATACCATCATCTGGATCGACTTCATGTTCGAACCGAACGCGTAGGCGTCCCAGAGTGCGTTGGTCAGTTCCTTGAAGAACTCCGTGGACTCGGCAACGAGATCGACAGCGAACGACCAGTGCTGGTAGATGTACTCCTGATCCCACTTGCCCTTGAAGACCCACAGGCCGATCTCTTCGTCGACCAGCTCGCCTTCGTCGTTGTACACGTCACGCTTCGCCACGTAGCCACTCTCGAACGGATCCTCACGGAAGCGGAGCAGCTTGCGTTCCTTGTCGATGTCGTAGTCGACCCCGAACGTCCACGTCTTGCTCGGGTAGAGCACGCGGTTGTAGATGGCATACGGCATCTCGGTCAGCTCACCGAAGAAGTCATCCTCTGGCAGCGGGAACAGGAACTCCTCCGTCTGCGGGTCGCCATAGCGTGCTCCGCTTCCGTAGGTCAGGTTGTCCTGCCCATAGACACGGAAGACGTTGTCCTTGTCGCTGGCCTTGAGCACGAGGAGATACCAGTTCTCGGTGTGAAAGACCGGGGTAAGGTACCGGCTGATGAGCGCGACGGTCTCAAGATAGTCGTCGTGTGCCTGCTCCTGACGGTGTCCGACCGACCGCAGATGCGTGTACAGCTTGTCCCGGTCTTGGAAGTACCAGTACCAGAAGCTACCCAGTGCGGTGAGCAGCTGCTTGCCGTACTGATCTCCGGTCGGGTATGTGGTCGGTGCCGTCATCTCTCACTCAGATCTGCTTGGTGGCCATCGGCACTTCGGCAATGCTCACGTCATCCTCGTCCAGATAGAAGCACGTCGTCCTCTGCGAGACGCCCCGCTCCGGCAGGTCCGGGATCTCCAGCAGGTTAGGATCCCGCAGCTCGATCCGCCCGGTCGGTACGGTATCGGGCGGGTAGATGTAGGCATGCATCTCGATCGGAGTCACGACTGCCGACCCGTATGGCTCGACCAACCCCATCGCCGCGTCCACGAGCAGCGCCATGAAGAGCTTGCCGGTGTTGAATCCGATACTGTTTGCCCGGCTTGCCACGGCCTGCTTCATCGCGGAGATATCGAAGGACGCCGTCGTGGTGCGCCGCTGCACCTGCATGCTGACGGCGGTGAGCGCCGGGACGGGTGCCTTCACGAGGTAGTCGCCCGTAGGCGGGCGCTTGGAGCGATCGACCGTCAGGTTGTGCACCGCCTGAATATTGATCATCCGCAGTACGTAGATGTCGTACTCGGCTGTCGCGCCGATCAGCGTCGTAGGGTCGGTGGATGGATCCTCAAACGTGATGACGGCTGTCTGGTAGCGCGTGTACGCCGCCTCTTGGATGTTCTCGATGGTCTGAACGAACTCGTCCTGATCGGGGGTCAAGTCGTAGCCCCGTACCTCCGTCTGAATCTCCAGACTTCCATCGAACGCCGTCTCGCCCTTCTGCACCACGGCACTGATGAGGTAGAAGCCCGGAGCGTCGTTGCGGCCGATCGTGGCTGTCCACAGGTTACTCCCAAGATATGAACAGCTCTTCGTCACCTTGAGTTCGTCGGGGACGGGGGCCGTTCGGACGTAGAGATCCGCCTTACCACCGGTGCTCAGCTCGAAGATGTTATGCCGATCGCGCAGCATCTCGGAGTCACCGAACCCGACCTGCGAGACCGCCTGAATGTCATCCACCTCATCACGAATCAACGCTTCAATCTGCGCACGCCCGGAGAAGACCTTCGGAGCGATCCCCGACTGCGCGCGCTGTACCAGCTCCGCATTCGTCTCGGCGCTGGTGCCTCCCTCGAAGTCCTGCGCGGCAGTGATGTCGATCACACCCGCAATCGTCGGTGATACCGTGAAGCGCGAGTTGCGCTTCATCTGATACGTGCTGCCAGTCTCCTCGGCGGTAACGGGCACCGTGAAGACATAGGAGCCATCGGTACGCTCTTCAATCAGCCGCTCGCCCGTACCAAGCACGGCGTCCGCCGTCGTGACTCCCACATACGCCTGAGAGACGACGAAGTTCAATCCGTTCGCCGTGAAGACCGAGTTCGCCGGGACGGCCGTCGTGGCCAGCTCGGAGATAATGATCGCGACCAGCCCGGTAGCCTTGCTGCCTTCGAAGCGTGTAATCCCGTAGTTCGCGAAGACGGCGTCCGTCATGTCCTCGTCGGCGAGGTCGGGATTCTCAGCAATCACCAGCGGGGAGAAGGACTGCTTCAGCGTATCAATGTCCGCCCGGTTGATAGCGTGAACGATCGCGGCAGGCCGAATCACGTTCTCGTAGATCACACGGTTCTCCGTGAGATCCATGGACGGGAACTCTTCCTTCAGCAATTGACGAAGATACTCTTCGGCTTGGGTGATCGCCGACTCGGGAATATCATCGAAGGATAGGGTGCTCTCGCTGACCATTAGTCTCTCCCGAGCATGTATCCAAGGCCGCCGAGCAGCAGCGGAATGATAGCGAACAAGCTCTTACGTCCGAGCTTGCTTGGAATGTACTTACTGAAGCGACCGGTGCGTCCGAACGTCGCAGCGGTTCCCGGTATATTCCTGTATGCAGCCATCCGGCCCTTCGGTCTCGTCTTCTTGAGCTGCTCCAGCGACTCGCGCGCTGCCGTCTCCAGCAAGCCTATGTGCTTCTTGCCCTTGAGCGGAGTGGCCTTCTGTAGGTGCGTGATCAGATCGTCGTAGTCCGGCATGGCCGCACCGCCGCCAAGCCACTTGGCTGCACCCGTAGGCGCGGCAGGACTGAACGACTGTAGCTGTGTCTTAATGGCATTCGATACCGCTGTCGGGATCCCCGGTACGGCTCCCTTACCGGGTGTTGAGCGAGCGGCAAGATCCTTGAGCAGTTGCTTAATATCCGCCGACCCCGGCTTGTGGCCGCCATATTTGCCACTGCGTAGCTGATCGACGAGCCAGTCGACAGCACGCCCGCCTTCCTTGCTGCTCAGTCCACTGTGCGGAATCGATCGAAGATACTGAGGCAGCCGCTTGCCGCTCATTGAAGCTACGTTGATACCGGACAACTGCTTTTCGAGCGCGCCACGCAGTCCGGGCTGCTGCATGAACCCCGGAACGCGTGGGGTGCCGACCGGTCCGGTATCCTTGAGTGTCTTCATGATAGCGCCAACATCGGGAAGTCCGGTGACACCCGGGCCAAGCCTGCCCGACAGCTCCTTGAGTACTTCGCTGCCAGCATACGCTCCGGCACCGGCCCCAGCGCCAAGCCCGAGCAGGCTGCCGAGCGACGGCCACCACGACCCACCACCTTCAACCGAACTCGGCTGGATCTTGAAGGTCTCCTCCGCTTTCTTTGCGAATGGAGCTGGGATCCCCGGAAGTGCACTCAGCTTCATGACAACCCCTATTTCACCGAGACCGAGATCGGGAGGAACACGGTCCGAGACTCTTCGGCAACCGTCCATATTCGCACGCGCAGGTACAGCCGCGACGCCAGTCGATCGATACGATATTCGAGCAGCTCCGCGCGCAACAGCGTCTCGTCGTCTTCGAGATTCTGCCCGACGGCGTCAGCCGCCATCGTACGCGCTACCTGCGCAGCCGCCAACGCGAACTCGGCCGGGATATCCTCGTCCAACTGGATACGCCCCGCGCGCACCGCGAGCACGAATGTGCTTCCACGCGTCGGCTCATTCAGCACGGTGCCCTGATCTGTCAGGAACAGGATCGTCCACGTTTGCGCGACCTTCTGGACACCCGTGCATAGCTGGCCAGCCTCACCCCATGCAAGCTCGGTAAGTTGATCGCCGAACTCCTCGACACCTTGGAAGATCAGCAGATCTACCGTGCGCCCGGTGTAATCAGTGCTAGCCATCGCGTTGGTAGTCCTCGGCTTTCAGGAAGATCCGCGAGAAGTAGTCGATCGTACGACGGCGAATACTACCCTTCTCGTTTCCGTTCCCGGCGCGACGCGACATCGCGTGCGCTACCATCCTGATGCGACTACGCCACTGCATACGCTTATCGCGTTCGAACGCCGCCATGAAGTCGCCCTGCAGTTTCGGCAGCGCCAGCTCGTTCGACTTCGACTCCTTGTCATTCGATGCCTTGATGTACTTCTCTTCGACATCGTCACGACTGAACGTATCGTGGAGCTTCTCCTCGTCCTTCTCCTCGATCGGTGTCTTCATCGTCTGATCGGCAAAGGTCATCCACGCACGTGGCTTTGACTGATCGAACGCTGCATCAGCGACGGACTTCTCGTGCGCAACAAGAGTCTCGATGAGCTTCTCGAATCCTTTGTCCATCTCAGCTGCCAAGGTCGCGTCCTTCCTCAAGCTTCATAGCGATCTTCGCCGCGCGCTGCGATACCGCGCTCGGCGTGATCCCCAGCCGTCGTGCGATCTCGTTGGTGGAGATTACCTGCTTGCCATACAGGCCGGTCTTCCACTCAAGGATCTTCTTGTCGATCGGATCGAGGTCGTGATGCACGTACTCCAGCCAGATATCGTCGGCAGTTATCTCCTCCGTCCCCGGCAGCACCACGCCTGACTCAGGCGTATGAGTCTGCCCGGTAGCGACAATGCCTTTGGAGAACATGCGAAGGCGTGAGATTCGCTTGCCCGACAGTCCCGTCAGCTCCGACAGCTCTGAGTCCGACGGATCTCGGTTGTTTGTCTCGCGAAATTCACGTTCGGCCAGATCGAGATGATACTTATCAGCCTGAATTCGCTCGGGGATCTTGACCGGAGTGGTACGCTTCATGAACTCGCGGCGAAGCGGCTGCAACTGAATCAGTAGGTGTGTCTGTAGCTTTGCTCCCCGCTCGGGGTCGTACTTCTTGAATGCATCAATCGCTAATCGCTTCGCCCGGCCAGTCAGCGCTTTCTCGCCACCGGCGTAGCTCGTCAACGCCTTGGAGATTACCGGGTTAGCTGCCCTAAGTAGCTTGTTCAGCGTCGTCGGTGTGGGACTGCGGCGCCACTGATCATAAGAAGCATCTAGGTTGCTCGGCTCTTGCCGAACAACCTTGTCGAATCCGAAGTTCTCGACCGCGAACTTCTTTGGTGGCTGCTTCTTAGGCTTTGGCATTACTGCTCCAGTTCACTGCTCGCGCATTATAGCATCGTCTGATACGGATAGCTAGAGACTCATTCTCCCGTCAGCTTCGCGCCATCGTAGCGCGCGTCGTAGATCGGGTGCTTCTCTTCTACCATGAGACCAAGATAGCCGTCATGCTCCTGCGCAGACAGCACGTTGCTCAACTGGAATGACGTGCTGGCATTGCCGATACCGCCCGAACCGCCGCTCATCGCGAGGCGTACGCGGCGAACGAAGCCATAGATATATCGTGGCTCCTGTGAGTCGCTGAACTTGCCGCCGCCAACCACGCCTACCGCGATCGTGGATCCGGGAGCTACGTCGAGGCGGAAGCGTCCCGTGATACCGCCAATGCGACTGCTGCACATCTCGTTCAGCAGTACGAGCTTTGCGTAGGAATCGCCCATCTTTCCCTTGAGAAACTGGTTGTAGATCTTCGCATAGTCTTCCTCGTCGGTGGGCGTGTACTGAAACGCATCAGGATTCGCCGCATCCGGAATCCCGAACTTGTCCTTGCCAAGCGCTACCTTTGCGAGCAGACCTATCGACGGCTCGGTTGCCAGCCAGTCCGGCGCATTCACGCAAATTGCAATACCTTCATACGGCAAATCACTGATGTCGTCAGCCGATGCTTGTCCGATGACTGCGCTATATCGTGGCGCTGATGCATAAGGTGATACATGCCCGAGATTGTTTGCGAGTACGACAACCTTCGTAACGAGGTTCGGCGTGTAGAACGAGATGTTGACATCGTGGTACTCGTCCGGCTCGACGATAATGTACGCGTCACCACCAAGCGCACTGAAGGCGGGCGCACATGTTGCTGTATCGATGAGCGGAACGATGTGGAACGCGTATGACCGTGCAGCCGAAACAAGGGCGTGCCACAACGTCGATGCGCGCCAATTGTAAAACAGTCGCTTAGCCAACGTCGTTGTCAGCCATTCACCGACAATCTTCCTCGGAAGATCTTCGATGATGTTCTTCATAGAAAGCGTCAGCTCAGCTTTACCGAACTGCTCGGAATCATCCATACGCCCAAGCGCGTCAAGCGCTGACTCGTTCTCGACAGCCCCCCACACTTCCTTCGTGCTTGCAATCGCCGTGAAGAGGGGTTTGATGTAGCGAAGCCAGAGGTCGTCTACCGAGTTCTCCGGGTTGCCCGACACCGCAGCACTGAGATTGAAGAGCGCCGTCGGATTCGGATTCTCTTCATCCATGCCGACAGTGGCCGCTTCGAAGAAGCCGCCCGGCCCCTTAACCGCCGTGCGCGTTGTTCGCGTACTGGTACCAACCAGACCAACAAGCCAGCCTGCCGCCGTAGCCCCGATTGCGACACTCCCACCGCCAAGTTGCCGCTGGGAGGTGTATGTGACACCCTGATAGTACCCATCGAAGATAAGCGTATCTTCATCGTACGGGAAACCGGGTTCGTCCTGTGGGCTATCCTCTTCAGTCTCACCCTTTACGTAGATCTTGATTGGCGTGTAGGGCGCAGCATTAAGCAACGCATCCACCGATTCCGCCTCTTTGCCCGTACGCCCATCGCGGCCCACAACCGGGTTAAACCGCGCCGTCGGTATCTCATCAAGTGCGTACTCGATCTCGAAGTTCGAGATCTCGATGCGCGTACCGTCAAGATCCGCGTAGGCACTCCACTTGACGTGGTAGTAGTTCTCAGGCATTCGTTCCCAGCCGATGCTCGTTGGTCAGGTGGATCAGCGCAAGCAGCACGCCGCTCAGCTTGTACGGCAGGTGTGGATGCTGCTCCCACAGTTCACGGAACAAGTCATACGGTGCGCGACGCGGGAAGAGTGTCTCGTACGCCTGCGCACCGATCTTCGAAATCGCAGCCGCCCGCGCGACCATGCTCATGTCTGTGGTCGGCGGGGCGATGTACTCGATCGTCCACGCGGTCTCGCCGAGCGACGTATCCACTCGTGCCTTGTAGTTGTTGTACGGAACGAGCGGAACGTAGCTCGTGATGCCGTCGACCACGTCAACGTTGAATGACTCCTGATGCGGTGTCGTCAGGCACTTCACGGTGATCGTTGCGCCAGCGAGTTCGACATCCCACGTCGCGCGGAGCCGCCCGTCAGCGCCGCCAAGCCCCGGGTCACCCGTGAACTCAAGTCCAGCCGCAGGCTGCACGAGTGGACCGTAGCCGTACCCGACAAGCGAGCGATCGCCGAGATACGTGATGCGACTATCGAGATCGGTGATGTACTCACCGTACTCCGTGGAGTGCAGCAGCCGCATGTACTGCCACACGCTGTAGTTCATCCCCGCCGTGTCTGGGGTGGTTCCGAACAGGGCACGGCGTACCGTAAGCAGCCCGCTCGGCAGATCTACCGGCCGGTAGTACGGAGGTACGTACTCTTCGCCGTAGAAGTCAGCGCCCGGACGATCAGCACCAGAAGCGTTCAGCAGGAGCGTGCGCCCGAGGTTCGGCGTCTTCCCCGAGACGGTCGGCTGAACCGTGACGCTCGGGGTGATTGGCGTATCGGACGAGGACGATGACGGCGTCGGTCCCGGGCCGGGACCGGGGCCAGTCGTTCCGTACTCGTCGGCACCGACGCTGTACAGCGCATCGCTGCCCGGTCGATCATTGCCACGAATGCCCTTCGTGTTGGACGGAATCTGAACGGCGGAGCCGCTGCCTTCGAGTACGCCGCCCGATGCAACCATGAGGAAGTCAGGATCGCTGGAGACAAGCGACTTGAACTCGGCCGGAAGGATCGTCGTGAAGTTACTGCTTCCGCCACCGCCCCATATGCCGTTCCCGGCGCTGGCATCAGACGACGCGTTGTTGTACCCCGCGTACGGGTCCAGATTGAAGCCGGAGAAGTCACTGGTGAGACTCCCCACAGATACACAATTGCGCACGATACCCGCGCCGCCGAAGGCAAACCCATCTGCGACATTCCAAATACCGTAGTTGGCGCAGTAGTATGCCGTAAGGTTCTCGAAGCGTCCCGATCCCGAGCCGAAGTAGCCCGGAGCGATTCCGATCCCCACGTCGTTCCAGTGGTACGCCTTGAGGTTCCACGCATCGATGTCGCCGCCGAGCGACTGCAGGCTGATACCGATAACACCAAACAACTCGACGTCGAGGAGACTACCAATTGCGATGAGATCGTGCGCTACAATATCCACAGATCCCGAATAGTTGATGAGCTGAAACGCCGTCTCAGCATCCGTCAAGCCCGTCTCGTCGACCTGTAGATTCTTCACTTCGAACGTACCGGTACCGTTCACTTCCATGCGAACGATAGGCGTACCGGGGTTGGCAAGCACCTGAATGAGATTGCCCACACCGGCAACCCCGTAGTGTGGCGTATCGGAATCGAATGTGAGCGCGTAGCCGTTGAGATCGATGCCCGCAGCACCACCCGCGTAGGGCGTGCCCGGCTCACTCGTATTTCCCGTCTGCATGACATAGAGGTTGCCGGTAAGATCGTCGAGGTCAGCAATCAACGCCGACCACGTCGTGAACGTCTTGCCGGGTCCAACCTCTACGTAACCTGACGTAGTAGCCATACTACTTCACCCACGCATCCTTTTTGGGCTTGCCCCAGCCAGCTGCCGGGCGCTTCTTCTTGGGAGTGCCCTTCAAGTGCTCGCGCCAATCCCCCGAGTGATAGTGCGTTGCGATTGCTCCGCTCTCGCGCTTCGCCGACTCCAAGAATGCGTAGTGGAACCGGCACACGTTCGGGAACTTGCGCGTGACACGCTCCAGCGCGCAGCGAATCGAAGCTGGACGCGAGAGGAGAAGCTCTTTGCTGCGACTGATCTCGTGAACCATTTCAGCAAGCCACGGGTGTCCGGGAGGGGCGCCGAAGCTCGAACTGGCGAGCATGTCGCGCGTGCGCTTCGATATGAACGCATCATCCTCGCCCATGAACATCAGCAGGTTATCGATCGGCTGAAGGCATTCGATATCGCAGTCAAGGTAGATGCCGCCAAGCTGGTAGATGATCTCGAAGCGCGCAACGTCGGAAATCAGCACGGGATCATTGGTATCCATCACCCACGAGTTCAGAAGGTTCGGGAGATCTTCAGCCGACCAGAGCTTCACCCGCCACTCCGGGTTCTTCGTCACCCACGACTGAACGCAACGATGCTGTATGGCAGGCAGCTCGTTGTAGCCTTGCATCCAGATGAAGTGAACGATCTTCGGGATCATCGCTATTCCTTCGGCAACGTACGAATGTCCATTGAGAAGTTCGCAAGCATAAGTCGCGCGTCCACCGGCTGAACGATAAGCCGCGTCAGGAAGCCCTCGGAACTCTCGGAGCCGTACGTTGCGGTAACGACCTCTTTCCGTTGCGACGCTCTGTTCGCGTTGTAGTACGCGAACACTTCTTCGATGCCGTTCTGCCCCGGGTTGTTACATAGCCCGGCAAACAGTTGCCCGCGCACCGATACGTTCCCCATGAGATCGCCGAAGACGTACACGTAGACCGGGCCGCCCAGTGACGGCTGGAACTGTACGTTCACCTGCTGACCCCACGAGACACTGTTGATCAGTCCCGCCATGAGATCGAAGGTCGGGCTGAATCGGATCTTCGCCGGAACGCCTCCGCCTCGGCAGATCTGCAGAGACGTGACGAGTCCTCTACGACATGTGAGAATCTCAGCCATTCATCTCACCTTCGATGCGTACGACACGGGCGTTCAGCTGTGCAAGTGCTTCGCTGTTGTCCGCGCCGCCCTGCGACATGCCTTCCAGCCGCAGCGTCCCTTCGATCGTCATGTTGCCGCCACCGCCCTGCCCGCCAGCAGTTCCACCGCCGCCGGTCGCGGCTGCTGCCATCTGCGCCGGGCGCTGCGCGCTAGTGGGCGCGGCTGCCGCTGCCGGGTTATCTGAGGCGGGTGTGGAACGCCTTAGTTCAGCGGCAGCCGCATTCCTTTGGACAGCTCCCGCATTCGGCGGAAGCTCCGACCCCGATGACTCCTTCGATCCCGCCCGATGCACCACCGACACATCGCTGGCAGTTACGTTCGTCTTGGTCTCATCGCCCTCAATGATCATGGGGCTGCCTGCGGGGGCCGCGCCCTGCGTCTCAAAGCGCGGGATCGCGCGGGAGAGCTTGCGCGCCTCCGGCTCCTTGAGTGTTCTCTTCGTCGGCTTGGGCGCATCCTTGGTCTCCGGCGTGCGCATCTTCTGTGCCACGAAGTCTGGAACGGACTGGCGAGAAGTGGAATTCTGTGGAATCTGAGGAGCGGTGCTCTTCGGCGGCTCGCGGCGCTCGATACTCGCCGAGCTTCGGTCTACCGTACGGCTGCGCGGCTCGCGCTGTACGGGAGTAGGCGACTTGCCTTCCTTCTTCTTGATCTCAGCGATCTTCTCCGCCGCCCGCTTACGCGTCTCCGGATTCACGAACGGCAGCCGTCCCGCCTCCTTGGCCTTTGCCGTCTTGATCAGCGAGGAGGTCTTGTCGGTAGGTGACGTAGGACGTGCGACAGCCTGTGTCTGGGGTGTGGACGTCGGACGTTTCGTGTCCGGGGTCGCTGCGCGCTGCTGCCGCGACGGGGTCTTGGATTGTTGGACGCGTTCAACTATTCGCTCGGTCCGCTGAACCTCACGGTCGACCCGATCGCCTGCGCGCTGCACACTCTGAGCAACAGGCTTGCTCGTTTCGCGCGTCCGCGACAGCTTGTCGATCGCGGCATTGAGTGAGGTAAGTCCGTTCTTGAAGTCGCGAGAGAAGCGGCGAAGGTTGGAGTCTTCACGCTGCTCTGGCCGACGCGCTTGGTGTTTCGGTGGCGCGGGCGGCTTGATGTCGTCGAGCGACGGTCGCTTCTTCTTAGCGCCGGACGCGTCGTCGTTTCGCCTTCTTCGTTCTCCGAGGAAGTCCGGCATGACGACTCCTTCTCTTGCTCTTCTGCTTCATCGTGTGCGCATGCTCTGTGGCTTGCTTGCGCAGTTCCATCTCCATCTTCACTGCGTCTTCGATCCGCTTCGCTTCGGCATCCAGCTCCGCCTGCATCTTCTGGAGCATCGCCATGTGCTGCGGATCCTTACGGCGTTCCTGCGCCTCGCGATACGCCTGCGCAGCCGTCTTCATCGGCGCCCATTGTAGCCACGGCATTGCCAGTCGGCCACAGGTATTGAACTTCGTTTGTGCGCCTTCCGTCTCTTCGCGGAACGAGTCGCCCGTCGCCGAGCCTGCCAGAACGATGTGCTCCATGTAGAGCATCTCGTGCATCTTGACGAGCAGTTCGTTCTCGATGGTACGAAAAACTACCGCCTCCTTCACGTGCCATATGGGCGAGTTACTCGCCTTGCTGAAATCGATCGCTCCACTCAGGTGGCTTCGGATTGCGAGCTGGCACCACCGACTTGCCAAAAATCCGAGTCCATTGCCCGTTCCAGCATGACGTCCAGATGCAGTCGGAAGACGCGCGTCGCGCGAAGCAGCGCCCGGTACACGACTGAGTTCTTGATGCCTTCGTCGATGCGCTCCTTGACCAGCTCGCGCAGATTCGATCCTGTGGCCGCCTCCATAATCTGGTTGCCGGACCACATCACCTTCGCGATGTTGGAGACCATGCGATAACGATCCAGCATGATGTCCCAGTCATCCTGCGTCTCGATCTCACCCATCTTCTGATCGAGCGAAAGCTGCATGAAGATGCGATCATCGATGAGCGCGGGCCGGTCTGTCATTTCGACAATGAGCATTCCGCCGAAGAGCTGGTATTCCTTGGTATATAGCGTATCACCAAAGAGGCATCGCATGAACCGCTGCTTGTCCTCGTCGGTGGGCTGGGCAGCCGCCTGCATCGCCAGCTCCTCCGGGTCAGGCTCGTCATCAACCTCGTCAGGTTGGCTCAGGACGGCCCTCAGAGCCTCCAGCTCGGCCGTAACGTCCGGCTGAATCTTCTGGGTCTCCTCGCTCTCGTCAGGCTCTCTGAGAGGCTCTGGTGGCGTCTCAGCTGCCTTCTCGGCTTCCAGCACGCGCGGGTCGAGCGGCGCAGGCTCGGAGACGAGCTTCTCCATATCCCCCAGCTGCTCGCGCTTCTCCGGCGAGAGATCCTTGAAGTTCTTCACCGGTCCCAACTCTGGCCCTCTCGGGGGCTGATCGAAATTCTGTCCCATGCTTCCTCCTCGATTAGGAAGTCTGAATGTTGATAACGTACTCGTCCTTCAGCTTCTTGTCTTCCAGCGTCGGCGCTTCCTGCTCCTGCTTGTCGCGGTCCTTCGCCTGCCCCGTCGTGAAGTCGACGTTCTTGCTTGCCGAAGGATCTGCGTACTTGTAGAGGCTTTCCGTCTCCCAGCCCTCCTGCCCGGGGTGCGGGCGCGTCTTCGTGCTGCTCTCGGCTGCGTTGACCTCAGGCTCTTCCCACTTCTCCGTGTTCACGCTGAATGCTCGATACATCTGCTGCCATCGCGCTTCGATGACACGGAAGTCGTCGTCGATCTTGTACTGATCCTTGTTGCGGAAGCTGAAGCCAACCGCCTTATGCACGTCGGCATTGCCCTGACCGGAAGTGGAATCGTCGAGTGTGACATTGTCGAACTCGGCATAGAGCGTGCGCTTCGTCGTATTCGCCTCGGCATCGACGAAGCTGCCGCGCGGCGAGACGCCCGGACCTGAGCCACCGCCCGTACCGTTGTGGATGCTCGTGCTCGACATACCATTGGCGGACATGGCGCCTTGACAACTCATCGAGCCATCGGCCATCACGTTGCCCTTGGTATGCACGCCGAACTGCGTCTCCAGCAAGCCACCGCCCTTGGAGCCATTCCAGACACCGACGGCTCCATTGATATCGAAGACGCTGACGACCATGATCGCCGATGAGGTATCCATCGCAAACTGGGATGGGGTTGCCGTACTGCTTCGATCGTTGCCGACAAGCACGCCGTAGCGTTCGGTCGCCTCGTTGCCGATCTGCTTACCGGCAATCGTGGTGCGCCCGAGTCCGGAACTGATCTCGACGATGCCGTCGGCTTCCTTCGATGCGCCCGCGAAGACACGCCAATCGCTCCAGATATCGATCGCGGCATCCTTGCACTTCAGGATGATGCCCTTCGACTCGATATCCGTACCCTGCTTGCCGTCCCACTCGGATGCTGCCGGGTCCGCCTTCGAGCGGCACTCCAGCAGGATGTTGCCCTTGTCACCATCGCCCGCATAGACGTGAACGTTGTTCTCGCCCTTGATACGTACGTCCTTCTTCGACGCGGTGATCTCGTTGCACCAGCCAGCGCGACTGATAATATCGCGCGGCGCCCACGTGATCGCGCTGCGGCCCGGGCGCGTGAACACGTCACCCTGACAGGTGATTTCGATATTGCCACCACTCATGACAATCTGCGAGCCGTAGCCGTCTTCGAGAACGATCGAGCCGTCGTCGAGCATGTGGAAACTGGAGCGCGTCTTGTAGTAGCGAACGGCGTGACCTTCACGCTTATCGATCGTGACGTCGGCGTACTTCGGGAGCTTCTTGAAGGGCTTGAAGTCCATCTTCGGCTTGTACAGCGCTTCGTCGATGACATTGTCTTCATCCGACGCGCTGAACTTGATAGCAGACGCTTCAGCGGTCTGCCAGTCCTCCTTGTGTGCATCGGCCGCCTGCAACCCGAACTTGCCGAAGAGGTACTCTTCCTGATCCCACAGCTCGTTGTTCCGAGTCATGGGATTCTCGGTATCGGACCACTCGTACGGCTTCTTCTCCTGTGGATCACCGCCCGACCCATAGAAGTTCGCAGCCTTGTAGTTCGGCTCGGGGTCAGCGGCGTGATCGCCCTTCGGGTCGTCCGGGTCGCGCTTCTGCCACGGGACCGGAAGCATGAGCGACTTCTCTAGAATGATCTGCTTGGCAGAGCGAACGGCGTACGTACCGTCGAGCATCTTATGGATTTCGAGCAACCCACGGAAGTCCTGCGGATCATCCTGCTTCGCTACTCCTTCAGCCTCTGGCGGCGTGATTACGATCTGCTCACGCGACACGTCTCCGAGATACCCGCGCAGGTGCTGACTCCGGAAGACCATGACCTGCTTCTTCTCTTTCGGCTCGTAGTACGCCTTCTCCGAGCCGCGCGTGAGTCCGCCGTCATCTCCTTCGTTCTTCTCGAAGATTTCTTCGCCCGTGGCATATGAGCCCATCGACTCCCACATGAAGGGGGTGCCGCGTAGGATCTCGCTGTACTCGCCTTCATCATCGAAGGCAAAGCGCTCGGTCGCAGCGGTCCACTGCTGGGTATTCCATCCAAAGATGCGCAGCAGATCATCACCCCAGAACGCCTCGATCTTCGCCAGATCTGACGCGCGCATCGTTGTCATCAGCTTACCGAGGAAGAGCGCGACGCCGAGTTCGTTGATCTGCCCCCAGTCGCCGGGGAGTGTATCTGCTGGACGAGAGATACTCGCGTTGACGAGCCGGTTATCCTCGTTCTCGTACGGCGTTTGGTGCGTCTTGTCCTCTGGAGCACCGGCACGCGAACGAAGCACCCACGAGTCAGGCACCTGATTACGTGGATCGTTTGCAAGCGGGGGAAGCGCCTTGATTATGAATCCGTAGGAGAAGCCTTCGGGAAAGAAGCCAAGCACTTCGTCGCCGGGAAGGATCTGCGTAGCTTCGGTCGCCCCGATCGGCGTACAACTACTGCTTGTCAGTAAAAGCGCCTGCCGCGTATCACCAAATGGCGTACGCACCTTGTACGCACCGGTATACGCGAAAGCATCGTGGACTGTGCAGATTACGAATGGGTCGACAGGGACAGAGCCACTCTCGGTAGCTGCGGATTTCTCTTCCGCAGTTTGCTTCTTCTTGTCTGTCATCACAACCTCTACTATTGCTATTAACAAGCCCGCCCGGGTCGGTGACCGAGGCGGGCTTGCCACGCACGAGTGCCATTCGTACGAATGCTCGTGTCAGATACGCCTTACGCTTGACCCTGCTCGACGCGCGCCACCAGCAAGTTCACGCTCTCGTTGATGACCATGTCCTGCGCGTTGATGGAGTACGCGACACGCGTGACGACGCAGCCCGTCGCTTTGATCTGGCCCGCCTCGGTACCGCAGGAGCCCTTCACCCAGAGCGTGATATGGTTGGACTGAATGTTGCACACGTCACCGTACTGGGTCAGGAACTCCCCGACGAGCGGCTTCGGGCCAACAACGCGAGCCATCGTCATGCCGCCCTCTTGGTGGCCGGAGACGAAGTACTGCTTGTCGGTGCCGATCTCCCACAGGCGCGTGATGTTCTGCTGGTAGGTGATACCTAGCTGTTGCACCACGAGCGACTGGGACGAGGCGCCGACGAACAGTAGCTCAGTGTCATCTGCACTGAACGGTTCGCCGACAGTCGCAGTTCGGCCGAGAATGTCAGGCTGGGGCATGTCCTACTCCTTCTTCTGGTAACGAGTCTGGTCCTACATGGTCCTGCACATGATGATTGTAGCGGATGGTTGCCCACTCCGTCAACTGCAATGTAGCTGATAGCAAAAAGATGGGAGAACCGGCCGGGCGCCCGCGAGGGCGCCCGACCAGCTCCGGTGGGATGGGGACTACTTCTTGGTGTTGACCACGTTAAGCTCGGAGCTGCTGTCCCACAGCCACCCCTTCTCGACGCGGTACAGCTTGCCATTGGCGAGGCTATACGTGATGTCCTTGTCGGCGACGCGGTAGTAGAAGCTCGGCTGTTCACCGGCCGATTCCACGACACTGACGAGGTACTCGACGCCCGGCTCCAAGCGAGCCTGCGTCTTCACGCCGTTCGCGTGCATGATCACGACGTTCGGCGCGGACGCCGACGCGGGGCCGCTGACGTACGACGCGATGACGATGGTGACCACGAGCATCAGCAGCGCGACAACGACAGTCGCGGCCAGCTTCGCGCCACCCGCGAAGGTCTCGACGAGGAAGCCGGTGATGCGGCTCCACAGCGTCTTCTTCTCGACCTCGGTCTTCACGGCATCGTCTACGGCCTTCGTCTCTTCTTTCTTCTCGGCCATGGTAACGTCTCCTATGCGAGCGCGTGGATGTGTATAGGGCAGCGCCGATGCTCGCGAGTCGGTCTGCCCCGTATGAACGCCGCACGACATCCATGTCGAGCGGACGGAGTTTGTGCGTGGATGTATCTTTGGGAGGAGAGTCCGCTAGCCTCGCCATCCACGCAACGAAGCTAGCAGTGTTCGACCGAGTCGAACTACTCTCCTCCCAAGCTCTGAATTTCCGGGAAGTACAGAGGGTGAGGTACTGCATAGTTGTAATGCAAGGTTCGGTGCCGATAGCACCTCCACCCTCCATTTAATGCTACCGCAAAGTGGTGATTTATTAAGCAGGCGAGGCGGCTGCGCGGAAGGCCCAGTTGGACCCACCGCGCAGACGCCTCGCCGAGACGCCTGCGGATACCGGCTACTTCTTGCCGTTACCGTTCCCGTTGCCGAGCTTGCCTTCGACCCGGCCGAGCGAGATCTTGATCGACTTGATCTCGTCATCGATCCTTTGGATCTCCCGCTCGCGCAGCCCGCGATCGCGCGCGGTCTCCTGCACCATCCGCTCGCGCTGTTCGATCGCGTCGGCGTGGCGCTGCTTCTCCGCCTCGTACACCGCCAGCTGTCCGCGCAGTCCCGCCGCCTTGTGCTGCAGCTCGCGTCGGACCGTCGGCCCCATGCGCTTCGCCTTCTTCGGCTTCTCCGGCGATGGCGGCGCTTTCGTCTTCGTCTTCGGCATTGTGCCCCCCTCTCAAAGGTGGATGTTGGGCTGTGGATTTTTGGACGCGTCCAACAATCAGTCAAGTCGTTGAAGCGTCCACTTGAACTGTCCCCGTTCGATCCCGATCAGCGCATCGGAACCGGTCTCCTTCATATCCATTTCGACCTGCTGGGTCTTGAACCGCACCCGATCAGGCCACATCACCGACCACGTACTCTTCCACAGCACGGAGCCGCTGGCATCCGAAACGTGGAGAGACTTGTCGGCATTGAAGGAGAAGATGGACCCGGTGTCGGCCTTCTTCCACTTGCCGACATACTTGAGAAACGCGAGCTTCCGCGCCGAGCTGAGTCCGGACGTTGGAGTCTCTTCCAGTTCGATCACGGCGTCCTTCTCGACCGTGATCGTCTTTCGGATATCCTTGAACCCGTCCTTCGCCAGTATCAGCTGGTGCCTGCCCTTCGGGAGCTTGAGCGTTCCGGGAACCTCGCCGATCCGTCCAATGGGCCTGACGGAAACTACAGCCCATCCGGTCGCGTCCTCCGAGATCTCCTTGAACAGGAGATCGATGGAGTGCCGTACCGGGGCGAGCTTCAGCTTCAGCACCACGAGACGAGGTCCGACTTCGAACTCGTGCTTCAGCGGTTCCTGTCCGTCCTTCTTGAGCACCAGCGTGTGACTGCCCTCGGCGAGGGTTAATCTGACCGGCGTCTTCCCAACGGACTTCTCCTCATGCACGACCTCCGCACCGGACGGTGTCGAGGAGACGATCACCGTCGCGGCGTGTACCGGCGCTGCGAGAAGCAGCAAAGCGATCGCTATGGCTTTCATGGTGATCTCCTTTCCATAGCAATAATCCTCCATCAAATGGTGCCCCGTTTATGGCTCTAATTAAGTATACAAGAAACCCCCCGGCAACCGAAGTCACCGGGGGGCATCGAGGAGGAAGCGACCACTGGCGTAGTCGCTCCGCACGGCGCTAGATGACGAGGTGAAGCTCGATGTTGTTCAGCGGGTACGGCACTTCGAGATTCACCGTCGCGAGCACGCGGTCCTTAAGCACCGGGTGCTGTTCGAGCTGCACGATCTCGTAGGAGAGAACCTGCGGCCCGATGATGTCCGTGACGACATTGTTGTTGAAGAAGTCGAGCACGGACAGGATCTCACCGCGAATGATGTTGATCATGATCGGGGTCACGTTACCGCGTCCGATGTAGACCGCGAGTCGGCGGAGGAACGTATAGCTGATGCTGTCCACGTTCGTCGTGACCGACTGCTCACGGCGGTTGAGGTCCAGATTGTCCGTCGACAACTGATGCCGCGTGTACACGTCGCCGTCGTTCGGATCCTGCGTCACGATCCAGATCCCGGCTTCGGCCAGCGTGTTCAGCTGCGGCTCGTTGAAGAACTCCGTGGTCCGGCTGACGTCGTCGAACCCGAGGATCTCCACGTTCGTCAGCGGGCGATGAGGCAGCGACGCGGAGCGCAGCCCTGCGAGTGCGGCGCACAGGTAGTAGCCCGCGAACGTCTCACCGGCATTGCTGATCTCGTCCGGCCATACGAGGTAGACGCGGCGGCTGTTGAACGTACCAGCGTTCGTCGCGTACTCGGTCGCAATACCGGTGCGCGACAGGTTGCGCCAGATCTCGATCTTGGACGGCACGGTGATCGGGGCCGACGGGCCGCTGACGAGGCGAAGCTCCTCCTCGTTCAGCACGGCGTCGATCACGTACTCGCTGTACGTGATGTTGCCGAAGCCGTCGTCCTGATACTGCGCGCGAACGATGTCACCCGCAGCCACCTCCTGATCGAGGCTCGTCAGGAAGTGCTGACCCTCTGCGCGGACCAGCGTGTACTGCGTGCCGGAGGTGTCCGGGTCGTCCGTGATGGTCGCGAGGACCGGATCACAGTCGCCCGCACTCAGCTCTTCGGAGCAGGTGTAGACGCCCTTCTCCGTCGCGGCTTCGAGGTTGAACCAGCCGATGCGCCAGCGGCCCTTCTCGGCACTGGACATCGCCTCAATATGAGCCTGCACCAGCTGAAGCACTTCCTGCTCCTGCGTCATCGGCGTGAGCGAATAGACGTCGTCGCGACCTTCGAGAACTTCGAGAGCCGCCGCCCAGTCCTCCAACTCGATCGGGCTGGAAGCACACACCGCGATGTACTTCACCGGTGTACCGGCTGAGTTCTGCAGCGCCTTGTAGACGCCGAAGACCAGCGGGTTGTCCGGGTCGATCACGGCACCCTGACCGAAGTTGTCGGAGTTGAGTTCCGACACGTCGGAGACGGAGTTGACCTCACCGCAGAACGTCGGCAGGAGGTCGCGGTGCTCGACATAGACCTTACCGTCCTTCACCGGCAGCGCAGTGAGAACACCGCTGCAGGTGTAGCTGGCATCGTACGCGACGATGCCGGACTTCATCGTGATCTCCGTCTCGCTCTGCTCCCAGTTCACGAGCGGCGCGAAGCCGGTGCGCTCCTCGGAGACCTGAATGTCCTTCTTGATGTAGAAGGTCACGTTGAGGCTCGGCGGCACCTCGGAGCTGCTGGAGCTGGTGCCGTCGTTGCAGATCCCGCGCAGTTCGAGCGGGAGCGGCGTCGCAAGCACGACGGTCTTGACGGCGCCATCCGACTCCGCCTCTACCTCGATGAGGTAGCGGTCGCCCTTGCACAGGCCGTTGGCAGCCGACGTGAATTTGATCGTCAGCCCCTGCGAGCCGATCGACACCGGCGTATTGAGCGCGGACACGACCGTCGGCGCGCTCTGGTCGACGCCCGTCGTGGTCGTCGCCTGAATGCGCGCATCGCCGAAGTCGCCTCCCTCGACGACCTCGACAACGTACGTCGTGTCGGCCGTACCGAGGTAGACCCCACCGCTGGCCGAGACCGGTGCATCGAAGTCCTGACGAACGGTGACAACCCACGTCTGCCCGGCAACGAAGTCATCCGGATCGACGCCCGGACCAGCGCTCGACGAGCCGCCGTTATCGAACGTGACAGTCAGGCCGCGCGCCCCGATGGCTGTCGGGGAGCCGAACGCCTGCGGCGTGATTGCCGCGTCGTCATCTGTACCACTCGACGAGGTGACCTTGAGCACGGCAGTCTCGGCGTCGCCGCCGGAGCCACTGCCGATGCATTCGATCGTGTACGTGTCTTCGATGACGCCATCCTCACGACCGTCGAAGCTGGCGCCGTTGGTCCCCGTGATCTCGACAGAGTTGGTGTCACCAGCGGTCTGGCTGTCAGTGACGTTCGCCGTCTGCGAGTTCTTGTTGACGGTGTCCGACTCGGCTGGCTGAATGACCGCCGGGATCGGGTCGGGGATGAAGCCGAGAATCTGCGACTGCAGCGACTGCGGCTCGCCGCAGGAGCTTGCGAGGATGTCGAGCACGTCGCCGACGGCTACGTCGCGATCGCAGAAGACGCCGCTGCGATTGTAGCCATTCTTCGTCTGTAGGACGAGCGTATCGAAGCGTACTCGGTTGCGGTAGCCGCTGACTACCTGCCCATCGCCGGTCGTCTCTTCGTAATACTCAAGAAGAGCATCGTCGATGTACACTTTCGTGTAGTCCTCATCGACAACGCCACCGGCGGGACGGTTCGGCCATAGGTATGCCGTATCCGTGTCCGGGATGTAGTGATCGGTCACCTTGATGAGGGGCTTCTCGTCCTCATCGGAGTACCGGTTCAGCGCATAGTGAGGACCGATGATGCACGCGCGCAGCGGGTCCGTGAGCGCTGTCGGCAGGATCGAGAACTCCTGATACACCAATGCCTGCGGGACAACATATGCCATGACTAGTCTCCTTCGGTTCCAGTCGCTCGAAGATCGATGGCGAGCGTCTTGAGCCACGGCGCGTCCGGCACGATGCGCCACGTCTCCAGATAGGCCCAACCAAGGACTACCGCTGCTACGAAGTGCTGATCGTATTCCTCAATGCGGTTCACATCGGACATCTCGGTCGTCTCAAGACGATGGAGCTTGAGATCCTTACGGATCGCCGGGCCGAACTGGACCAGCTCCCGAAAGACCTCGTAACCGAGAACTTCGGTCTCCGCACCGGTACGCCCGATGCAGAAGATCGTGTGACTGCCCAAGACGCCGATCGTGTGATACTCGCCACGAAGCGTCGTGAGCGACCCGTCTTCCTCTTTACCGAGGCCGGACGTCATACCGTGGTTGATCCCGAGCTTCTGCGTGCGCAGCGGATTGCGCTTGATGTAGATCGCGATCCGCTTGCCCAGTATCGCGGGATCCCACTTGTAGACGGGCGCGATGAGGATTCCTGTTTCTAGTAGTCCTTCAGATGTGTCTTCAGGCTGGAGCTTGACGATGTTGTCTTTGAGTGCTTCGTCTTCGATATAGTTAGGTGTCGAAAAATGGTTCTGAAGGATCCTAAGTATGGCTCCTGTGAGGATGTTCGGCGTGTGGCCAGTCGAGCATAGGCTGCTGAACTCTTGTAGGTCGACAAGAGTCGGCCCAGCTAGGGGGCTGGGAGCAGGCGCGGGAGTAGTGCAGTCGCTTATGTTGGCTTCGGCCACGACTCGCCTTCCTTGTCCTGCCGCTTACGTAGCTGCCCGAACTTCGGCGCAAGGCGCTCTTCGAGCTTGTCGAGATCAGGGGTCCACGTCTCGATGTCGATGCGCCCCATCATCCCAGCCTTACGCTTCTTGGCCATCGTTACTTCTGCTGCTCGCTCGCCTGAATGAGCACGTCGACGAGCGCCGGGGCCAGCATCTCCTCGCGCACGCCAGCCGCCTTCGCGAGCGTGCCGTAGTCGAACTGACCATTCGTCTCATTGCAGCGACGGTCGATACCGACCGCGAACGCCATCAGGCGCTCCTGCCCTTCCTGCTCAGCCGCCTTCTTCTCTTCCGACATCTCCTCCTCCTTCTCGCCGATTGGGATTCCGATTGGGCCTTCGCCCTTGCCGTGACCTTTGCCACGGCCCTTACCCTTGGACTTGATCTTGCTGCCCGGACACGGCTTGTCTTTGTCTGGCATGATTTACCAATCCTCGTATGAGCTGTCGAGTCCGCTGTTCACGTCACACGTCTGCCCTCCGGACGAGATCGAGGACAGAGAGGAAGACGGATTCGGTACCAGTGGTATAGAGTAAACGATGTCCGTCATAGGGGCAAGTTTAATTGTCGCCTGCGCCACCAACGGCAAGCTCTTGATCTGCGCTATAACCGTATAGTTGTCAACGATATAGCGCTCTCCGTTGTCACCCCGAACCCACACATCGCGCGTGTCGATCGCTGGATAGAGGATCACGCGCCCGCGCTTCACGATGTCCGAGGCGGTACCGCGTGGAGGATCGCCATCGACGATTCTTCGATTCCATCCACCATCAACCGTTATCGTGTAGGGCACTGCGGGGTAGTACCCACCGACAAGCCCTGTGCCGTAGCAGGTCGGGCAATCGGAGTCGGTGACTTCCTTGGTATCCCAGTCGAGGCAGCGCGGGCAGGCTTGGCCGAACTTCTTGCGCACGAGGAGATGGCCACGTGTGCCTTCGTACTTCTGCTGCACGTACTCTTTGCGAATGATCTCGCGCGCGACCAGCCAGTCGCGCCGATCGAGCACGCCGTTCGCGCGCACGGGCTGCGACTTGAACGTGGGGCAGCCGGGGACGCCGGGAAGCACGAGGCGCACACGGTAGTACGCTTCGATGAGCGTGGCCCAGTTGCGCTTACACACATCGTAGTAGCAGCAGTCATCGACGACGGGCTGCTCATTGAGTGTGATCCAGTTGTCGGTTGCGGGCCACCCGAAGTCCACGAAGAAGTGGTACTCCCCCGCGAAGTACACAGCGTCCCCCGCGAGCCGCCAACAAATGTAGGCGCCGTTGTTGCCAAGGTACTGAACGTCGACTTGTGCGAATTCGCAGTCCACTAGCGGTAGTAGCTCTCACGCCGATAGCCGCCAAGTACGGAGAAAGTACCCATCACATTGATGCGGTACTTCGTGTCCTTCACCCACAGCTTCCACTCGTCCCACATCTGCTGCCCGAGCGCCTGATAGGACTTCCAGCGAAGCGTGTCTTCGACCGTGACGCCGCCCGCGCTGTAGTTCAGATCGTTGCGCATCATGCGGTTCGCGCCGATTATGAGAAGCTGTGCGACGACGGCGCGCGAGTAGTGGTACCGGTACGGGAAGTTGGTCGTCTTGTAGTATGCGTTGACCGGAGGCAACGCTTCGTTCCAGTAATCAATGCAGCGACGCATGCACAGATCGATCTCGTTCGTCTTGAACTCAATCTCGTCGAGCAGGAAGTTCGCTTCCGGGCTGATGTCGCGCATCGTCATGCGGATCTCAGCAACCGTCAGCGTCGCCCCCGTGCCGACGCGTCGCAGGTCTGGGTTGACTTGGAAGAAGAACGGGAGCGCGCGGCGCATATGGCCATCGCTCCACAGCTCGATCTCTGCGGTGTAGATACCGCCGCGCGCCGTGGTCCGCTCTGTGTAGGCGATCGATACGACACCGCCGACAGCGTCCACGACGGTGACCTCAGGCTCCGCCCAGTTCACTGAGTCTTCAGGCATTTCGCGAATGACGCATTTTAGCCCAGTGAAATTGTCCTCGCCCGAGGAGCTGGAGGCTGGGTCGTAGTCAGACAGGTTGACCGGTACGCCGGTGCTTGGGTCGTAGAGGGTTAGCTGAACCTCACCGAGGGTGCATTGGTCCACCTCGACGCTCGGGATGTCCCGCACGCTGTTGTAGCCGCTTGATAGGCAGTCATTGGCAAATGGCATAGTCTCCTCCGGCGGGCACCCTCATCTCACGTATCGTAACCGCTGGAGGCGCACATCGCAAGAGCGGGCTAGTAGTCGTAAACGTAGCGCTCCGTCATCGCCATCATCTCGGGGCGGACCACTTCGCAGTGATCAGCTCCTTGCCTACGGACAGGATTTGGAAGCCGAGATCGTCCTGCAGCATCTTCGGAGTCCACTTCGATACGTGGGTCTCGTGCATGTTCCCGAGATACGATCCCTGCCTTGCCGGGCTGACCGGCGTAGACAGCAGAATTTCGCCTGCGCGCGTCTGCAGTCCTTGAATCATCCAGCGCGCGCCCGCGACCTTGAGATGCTCTATTATATCACCAAGGAACATGAGATCATAGTGCGGCCACAACTCATCCGGCCAGCCAACAACCGCGTCGAGGATGTTCGTGATAACGATCGTGTTGTAGACGTACTTGTGCACTGGCGTAATGTAGTCGGACCACACATCAATCGCGTCGATGCAAACCTGCCACGTATTCCGATGGTAGCGCCCCCGCATGCGATCGAGCACATCCCGGAAAAGCAGCCCATAGCTCCCAGAGCCACAGCCGATGTCAAGCACATGCTGAGGCCGAAGGCGCTGCACGCGAGAGACGATCAGGTGGGTATTCTCGGAGCTATGAATTGGCATCTTCAGCTTGCTCCACTGGATGGGTTACATGAACAGAGTCGTGCTCCGGTACGCGCGCGATCTCCTGCTCCCACACTACCTCGAACGGCTTGTACGGTACCAGTTTGTTCAATCGCGACCTCGGCGTGCACGAAATCAGCTCGAAGTTCGCTTCTGGGGCATACCGTAGTATCTTCGACATCTGCCGAAGAGCAAGGTTGTAGGTGTTCTTATTCCAGTCGAGCTTCGCGGCATCCATATCAGACGGAAAGCCGTACGGATCGTCCGGGTTGATGTCGAAGCCGCAACCCACCGTGTAGACGGTGCGGAAGCCAAGCCGATAAAGTACCTGCACCGCAGCCGTGAAGACGTTCTTCCACCAGCCAATGTACTTCCCGCGCACGAAGAAGTTCTTATAAAGCATGTCCTTCTGATGCGGGAAGAAATACGTGTTCGGCAGCGCGCGCCACTTGGTCCCGGCAATCTCGCAGCCCATGCGGTTGTGCTGTGCAAACTTCATGATCGATGGGTTCCGAAGGATCGACTCCGAGTAGTTCGTCGCGCGATCGCAGCCAATCCAGAGCGTCGGCTTGAAGGTCACCCCTACATTATTCATGGCCATCGTCACGATATTCGGGTGGACGAGCGACGGAGCGATCTCACGATGCTGCGGCCCGCCGCCAACAAGAAAGCACGCTCCGCTAAAGAGATTGTCGAGGTCGGTCGCCGACCGTCGCAGTCCGATGTATCGATAGAACACTAGAGCACTCCCATCAGGCCCTTGACAATGAACGGATCCAGCTCGCGGCGAAGGCGCTCATAGCCAAACAGCTTAATCGCCTTTTCGCGTGCGCGCATGCCCATCTCGTGACGCTTGCGTGGGAAGCGCACCAGCTTGGACAGCTTCGCGACAAAGTCCTCCGTTGAGTCACAGACATACCCATCTTCGTCGTCTTCGATCTGCTCAGCAGGTCCGCCACGGTTCTCGACAACACACGGGATTCCCGACGCCATAGCCTCGCTGACGGTGCGGCACCATGTTTCGGGCATGGAGGGATCATTGATGTAGAGCATGACGTCCATGCCCGCGAGCATATCGGGTACCGGCATCGACATCTCTTTGATGAAGGAGAGACGCGGGACGCGCAGCTCGCGCAAGGAGTTGTGGCGCCCGCCACCGACGACCTGAAACGAGGTGCTCCCGTACTCCTTGCCAATCTCGCGCATGACGTCATAGAGTTGCTTCGGGTACTTCTTCGAATTCCACGCCGAGCAGACCTTGCCAATCACGCAGTCCGTGTGCATCTCACGTGGAATCGCCGAGTAGGGTGCCGTGTTGATGACGGGCGGGCACAGCACGACATTTCGCATAACCCCGAGAAATCTCGCGAACTTGTCCTTCACGAACTTCGACACGAAGACATCAGCACCGGATGGGAAGATGGGGTTGGTTACCGCATGGTGAAAGAAGATGACCGGCCACTCCTCCAGCCAGTTGTACGGTGGCCCAAGCACCTTCTTGCCCTCGATCGAGTTCAAACAAACGATCGCCGGGTTGATCTCCTTGAGTAGCCCGGGCGTGAGCATCTCGACCTTGGCGATCTCACAACCGTGTGTGAGACGCCACTCGTCCATCATCTGAAAGTTCTCGCCACCGAAGTGCGCCTGATCGTACAGGTAGACGACGACGTGATGGAACTCGGGGTATGCCGAGATCATGTCGTACATGAACATCGGCACACCGCCCTGCCAAAAGAAGTTGTTGGCATGCAGCATGACGTTGCTACGCAATCGTGTCCTCCTCGCGGCACAGACTGCAAGCATTGAATGCGACCTAAATTGGTATAGGGAGTATGACGCAGCTACTGAAGAATTGCAACGTCGAAGTTACGCCCCGTAATAGTCGAACTGGAACTCCGCTGGAGGCGCACATCGCAAGAGCGGGCTAGTAGTCGTAACCATAGCGCTCCGCCATCTGCATGATCTCAGTACAGAGTGCCTCGTCCTGCGCCTGCAGGTCGAGCCACGTCACCTTTCGGTACCCGGCGTGATGCCGACGCGTGTTCGTATCATTTGGTACCTTGCTGAGTGCGCCGTAGTTGGGGAGTAGCCCGAGGAGTTCGCAGAGCTTTTCGAGATCCATCGAAAGATCCTCGATACGGAAGCGCACGCTGGCCTTCGCCTCAGCCATCTTGTTCCACTCGACCCAGTACTGCATGCCCTGCAACAGGCGCGGAGAATCAGGACTGATGCTCGGCGCGTGCTTGTAGATGTACTCCCACGACGGATTGCCAAGTGTCCATAGGGAGGCAATCACGCGCACCGGGTGGCGCACCTGATGAATGACGAAATACTTCGTCGGGTCGACAATCGGCGCGAGATACCAGCTGACGTTCCCGGCCGGTTTCGGATCGTTGGTACGTGCGGTCTCATGCCCGATATTCAGGCCAAGCTGCCGAAGCACGCGCGTGATGTAGAGCGTTCCGCTACGGCCGCATCCAGTGATTGCTATCTGTCGATCGTACATTCAAACCTCCTGCGTCGTAATCATAACCCGATCCGTTGACGTTACGCCCCGAAGTAGTCGATGTGAACTGTCGTCTTCCACGGAAGACCAAGCAGCGGGAAGCCGGGGATACCAGCAAGCTCCATCTGCATGTGAAATTCGCTATCGCCCGACACGTCAGCATACCCTCTCGTCGAGTTCTGCGCCCAGTCGATGATACCTGTGACTTCGTCGTTGATCTGATAGCCGCCCACCTTGGCTATCGGTGTTTTGAAGACCCACCGCGTCCAACCAGATGACGGTGTGTTCGGCTGAATTGAATCGATAATGTGGTACTCTCTGTTGTTAGCGGCGTCGGCTAGCCAAGCACCGTAGCTGTTCGGATAGGCGAAGCCCACGTTGATATCGACGTAGTTCTGGCCCTGTGGCGCAGCCGCACCCAACTGGTAGACGCGACAATTCCCGCTCATTGAAAGTCGTATCCACCCGTTGACCGCATCGTAGTCCGCATCGAGATTGCCCTGCACAAAGTCGTCCCTCTGATACAGGTGCAAGTTAATCTGCTGGTCTATGCGAACACCAAATAACCCGCCGCTGTACGGCTCAAACGCCCAGAACGCCCGAGTGACCATCCGGCACTGTGATTGCGGACCGACTGACAGATTCGTGGTGGCTGCCGCGCCGGTGGGATCACTAATAAGGTAATTCCCGTAGTGAAGTCCAAGTCCGCCACCCCCGCCGCCGCCATCGGCTGGCGCCCACGAGCTTCCGTTCCACGTTAGCACCTGCCCGTTGGATGGAGCAGTCGCAAGCACAGGCCGCGCCTGCAGCTGATCAGCGTTATGTGTCGGCGTTCCTTCGATGTGCTCGGCTTCGACAACCCACGCCGATCCGTTGTACCGCTTGACCTTCAGATTCCCGACATCGGTCGTGTCGAGCCACGTGTAGCCAGCCTCGGGGGCTGGAGGCTCCGTCGTTCCCGCATGATCTGTAGCCAGCGCATTGAAGTTGTCGCGAACTTCCTTCGCGTCGGCTTCGGTATCTTCGACTGGCTTGGTCTTGTCGAAGGTCATTTCCACTTCGCTCCGCTATTCCACTTGGCCCCGGAGTTCCACACGAGCGTCTCAGGCGTCAGGCTGGATTCAGAGGACGAACTCGACGAAGATGATGACGGAGGCTCTGGTATCCACACGTTCGGGTAGATCTCCACCAGCTCGGGAAGCGTACGGTGCGGGCGGGCGTTGTACGCTAGATCGGAAGGGACGATCGACGCATCCTGCCCAGCGTCGAGCACGCGCTTCTTTCGCTGCAGGTAAAGGTCGGACGACTCACTCATCGCACTTCCTTCTCCCGCAGAACGGCGAGCGCCGCCTCGACAACCCCCTTCAGTTCACACGTGGTCTTCGCATTCTCGGTCAGCTGCTCGGTCAAGTAGTCGAGGCGCTTCCACTGATCCTTCACGTTATGATCGACCGTTTGTGCCACCTTGTCGAGCTTCTCGTCCATGCGCGCAACTATACCGCCGATCCGCCCTACGCTCTGGTTGGTCTCGTCGACGCGCTTGTCGAATGTGGCTTGTCGCGACAGGATATACCCAAGTACGACCGCAAGAATTGTGCCCATGATTGCAAGCATGGCAAGCATGACCTGCATGCCTTCAGACATCTCGGCAAGCACATAGATCATTTCTGCTCCGGCGCCGGGGGTGCGCTCTCGGGGTTGCGCTTCGAAATCCTCGGATCGTTGCGCAGATCAAGTTGGATGCCGTGTTCCTTTGCATGCAGTTCGAGCGCATCAACATCCATTCGGATCGGTGCGGTGTTGAAGAAGTTCCTCTTGGTCTTGTCGATGGTCCGGAAGTGCCACCAGCGCATCAGCAGATACGTGGTCAGCATACCAAGTCCGAAGATGACGGTCTTGTACACGAGGATGTTCTCCCAGATCCACACACCCATGCGCGAGATGACCCCACTGCACTCTTGGTTGATCTCGACCAAAAGCACGCCGACGAGCGCCGCAATCAGCGCAATGCGAATTGACGCCTCACCTGCGGGCTGTACCGCCTTGTAGAGCTTGCTCGCACCTCGGTACATTTTTCGGGTCAAGGTTTCTCCAACTTGGCTCTGAATCTCTGTGCTCACGGGCCTTCTCCTCGATAATACCCTGCGCAGTCCAAATCCACCAGCCCGCAACCAATCTTCTCATCACGGCATCTGTGGTTTGCGCAGCTGCTCCTGCACGCGCTCCTGCATGTGCTTCAGCTCATCACGCTTGACCTTGAGGTCGGCAATCTGCCTGTCCAAGCTCGCCACGAGCTTGTCACGCTGCTGCTCCAGCGCAGTAATCTGCTGGTCAATCATCTTCGCCGGGGTGGATAGGTCAACTTGTGGCATCTGGAAGTTGCCAGCCATCAACCCGCCCGCCGCCAGCCCCGCAACGCCGGGCATGGACGCAGCACGTGCTTCTGCCCGCGACTTCTCCCTACCGGTTCTCCTCGACATGTGCTCCTCCATTACTACTTCACATCCCGCCAGCGGACGCGCACCTCGACGCGGACCTCCGCGACCTTCCCGGCCGGAACAGCCTCCGGGAGCTGGAACGCGATCACCCGCTGCCCCTCGACCAGCTCGAAGCGCTCCTCCGACTGCGGCACTGCGAAGACCTTCCGATCTTCCAGATTGATCTTCTTGTCTGCACTGACGTCAATCTTCTGCGGTTCGAGCGCCATGGTACTAATCCTTTCTCAGCAGCTATCTACTTATTGACCCCAAATCCTCAACGTACTTCGTGCCGCGCTCCTACGCAGACGGTGCGCCGTACCTGTACGGGTGCGTCGATGGAAGACTAGATTCAAGTCCCCACTTCCACGCAAGATATCCTTCAAGCAACTGTCGCGTTGCCGTCGTGACGGTCCCGTTGATGATTATGACTTCGCCCAAGTCGAACCCTTGGAAGTCGACCTCTCCTGTACCGATCAGTATGTTGGCAACCGGAGCAACTGAGTGTCCCGTCGCATCCCCTGCCAAAAGTGCTCCATCAATGTAGATCTGCTGCACGTCGTCTGTCGTGCTACAGTAGAATGACGCTATGTGGATCTCATTGTCCGACCATCCCGATGCCGCTTGGACACGATTATCTCCCCCATTTTCCGCAACGTCGAAATAGATTATTCCATCAGACCAAGGCAAGTGCGCCTGCCAGCGGCTCGTGTCGGTGTCTTCCTCGCCCGTCAGAGAGAACGCAGTGCCTTGAGTCGATACGTCCCTGCTCCGCTGCACCATGATCACGAATGCGTCAGTGATCGACGCACCGAACGGATTGCGTCCGGTCTGCATGAAATCGTTGGAACCGTCGAAATACAGAGCGTTGAGACCCCCGATGGTGACTGAACCAGTGACAGGCTGGTCTGCTGCTGTGGTCTGTTCAAGATTGAGCACATTGCCCGACTTGTCGTCCCACTGGCTGACCGATCCTGCCGCATCTGTGATCGTGTCTTCATCAGAGGCATCGCACCACAACTGCGTCGTGATGTCTGCTGGACTCCAAAGCGTTGTGGTGGGTGCGCCCCACTTGTACGGATGGTCAGCCGGGAGGTTGTCCTCAAGTCCCCACTTCCACGCGAGGTAGCCTTCGATCAGTTGTCGTGTTGCTGTGTCTATATCGTGGACGATAATCACCTCGCCGAGTATACCATCAAACGCTCGACTGCTACCAGTATCCGCAACGCGCCCAATGATGAACGTATCACACGTTCTGTTGTCTGTGGTGACTACGAGGACGGCAGTGTCCTGCTGCGTGCCGTCTGCCCATACCTCCACATATTCTTGTGCGTCACTGGTACGATCCAGAAGCCCCATCTGCACATATGGCGTACCCGTGGCTAATGTGCCACCCTCTGCTTTGACGGAAGCCGAACCGTCGTCTACCATTGCGAAGAATTGGCCCCCTTCAAACGTGGACCCGATGTGGCACTCCAAGACATTATCGCCACCATAGCCGTTGTATTGGGAGTTAGCTACTCGCCCACCGCTATCACTGAAGTACGTGACGATCTGCGAGACACTTGAATCGTACTCAGCCACCACGAATACAAACGTCTCTTGGTTGTCGGGCAGCAATACCGCACCGCCGCTCGTGTTTATCAAGTGGTCAGCACTGAAGTCCAATACATTTAACCCGCCAATCGTCCGTGAACCCGTTTCAGGTTGCTCGCTGCCGGTCCCTTGAGTCAAATGGTAGTCATTCCCTGACTTGTCGTCCCACTGACTGACTGCGCCACCAGACTCTGCGATCGTGTCCTCGTCGGCAGCATCATACCACGCCTCCGTACTGATCTCTGCCGGTGTCCACAACTGCGCCTTCCTTATTGCGGACACGTTGGACATCCACGGCCAGTGATTCTTGAACCTGTGCGCGGCTGGAAGACTCACACCAGACCCCACTTCCACGCAAGATATCCTTCGACCAGCAGACGCTGCTCAGTGGTGATGTCGTGAACGATTACGACCTCGCCGATCTTACCCTCCATCAGACGATCCAGTGCGCTGTCCGATGAGCCATGACCTCCGACGCAGAAGTATTTAGCGGCAGTGTTGAGCGCGTTGCCCGGTGCTGTTCTGAGCCACGGGTTGTACGCACCGTCCTTGCCAGCGTAGAGTTCAAGTTTCGTTGTCCGGTTGATTTCGCCACCGTACAGGAACGGCACACCGTTGGTCTGCGTTGCGGAATATGCATCCTGAAGACCTGTAGTCGTATAGGAACGGTCTTCCGCGATGGCGCGAGTTTGTGCAGCAGCAAAGTCATAATGGCATTCAAGGTTGTTGCCACCAGCACCGTTGTACGGTGTACCGGATACAAGCCCGCCCGATTGCTGGCTGAAATACGCGATGAAGTTCAGATTCGCAGCAACGTCAGGCTCCACAACGGCAATCACGAATGTTCTCGTTGCAGTCGGGAACAGGTTGGCAACGTCGGCGTTGTCTCGGAACAGCCTATCCCGATCGAACGTGATGACGTTGTATCCGTTGATGGTGTCCGAACCCGTGACCGGCTGCTCAGACGCATCGCTGCGCGAAACGTCAAACCCGTTGCCAGACTTGTCGTCCCACTGACTGACCGCGCCGCCCGATTCGGTGATCGTATCCTCGTCGGCAGCATCGAACCACGCCGCCAGAGAAGACCCTAGCTGCTCAGGAGTCCATCCATGCTGGAAGAGGCTGAGTAGACTCACAGCGATTCCCTATGGTTCTACCTCGGCCTGAGCGTAGTTCGATGAGTCGTAGTCCTCTACGGTCATCCCAGTGTAATCCTGATCTGGGCATACCGTGTACGCCCACTTCCCGTCGAGTCGTTGCCGTGGCGTTGCCCACCGCGTCGTCTGAGCCTGATACTCCGCGCCGGGATGCGTTGCGAAGTGCGCTTGCAGGTCGAGTGCCTGCTGTGCTTCGGCTTCGGCTTCGGTGTCAAAGACTACTTCCTGCATGATGTCTCCTACCCGTAGTTCTGCGTGAAGTTCGCGAGGTAGTTCGTGCCGTCGTAGTACAGCACCAGCATGTCAATCGCGTCATTCACCTCAGTGATGTTGAGCGTCGAAGGAGCAGACCCTCCCGGCACGAGAACCGTAGAAGGCAACACCACGTCGCGGAACGTACCGCCCGAGTCCTGAATGAACTTGATCATGTACGTTTCGCCTGCAACAGGATTATTGAGCGTCAGGGTAACGTCACCCGTTGCGCTTTCAAGGTCTACTTCGACAGACAACCCGTCATCCCAGTCTATCGTCTGGGTCGTTCCGGTCGGCGTTAACGTCGATTGCTTCAGGGCGCGCATCTGAAGAGCGCCACCGCCTGCGCCTGTGAGGACCGTCCCTTCAGCACCGTCGGTTGCCAGATCCTCGACGGTGATCTCGTCGCTGCCGCCGTCGCTGTGATCGGAAGCGTGCGCGAAATCACTGATCGTGCTCTTGGTCTGCGTTCCGGTGTGGTTCGCTCGCGCCCTGTCGGTCGCGTGGTAGTGGAGTGTCGAATCGCCACCGTCTGTTAGATCAGTGTGCCGTGCTGCAGTGAGATGGTAGTACTCATCTGTCGTGCCGCCCTGCAGGCCGCCCAGATCGTTGTGAACGGAGACAGGTGTGTACCCGACATCCGTGTCGTACAGGATATCGACGGCGACGAAGTTGGTCGTACCCTCCTGCACTATGATTCGCGCCGCTAGCACGCTCATGTAGCTGAACAGGTCGGGCAGGTCGGTCGGGAAAGTCTCAGAGCGAGCCTCAGCCTCAGAGTTGTATTCGTTGCGCCCATACACGACATGGAGTGTGTCGGCAGAATCCGGGGTGATGAACACCCAGCGGATCGCGAACTTGTTGTTGCCGAGAGACGCAGGCGTCCCGGAGCCGTCGTCGTAGAGCGTGTTGTCGACCTGACGAGGAGCCGCTGCTGTCGAGCGCGTGAAGCCTCCAACGCCGTCTCTGTACCACAGGTCGAATGTATCTCCGACGCTCGTGTCGAACGCAGAGGAGATCCACTGCTCCAGCGCGTTCCATCCGATGCCCGCAGTCACGTCGAGGTAGCGCGTACCGGTCTCGCTCACGATCGCGCCGGACGTGCGTACAACGCCGTCAACGGACCCGAGCCGCTGGATCAGCGTGGCGACCATGTTGGCGATATCCTGACCAACGTCGTTGACCCAGATCTTCGTGCCCTTGCGGTAGGCAGTCGTGAGGAGGATCTGCGTCGTGCCGTCGATAGGCGCAGGCGGGACCGACGAACCGATGATCGGAGTGCCACTGTTGTAGTCGACGTAGATGAAGTTGAGCGCGTTGTCGGAGAGCGGACCAACGCTCGCGTCAGCCGTCCAGTCGAAGAACAGGTTCTCGCCCGTGGGCGAGTTCGTTGACTTGACGATACCAGTTCCGGCTGTAACGGCCACCGTGCCGTCACCGTTATCGGTGACCGCGCCACCAGTGATGCGCCCTGCGGACTGTGTTATGTCGTACCAGTCCTTCAGGGTGTCGTAGGTCGGGGTGCCGAGGATCGCTGCTGTCACCGCGCCCATGGGCAGTGTGCCCGGCCCTGCAAAGCCCCCACGACCGATGAACTCACCGCGCAGGTCCACATAGTCGTCGCCGCTGTCAGTGCTCCTGATGCGACTCTTCACCGTGTTGCCGTAGCCGTTTGAGGTCTGGTAGATGATCGTCCCGACAAATCGCCACTCGGGCGACGGCAGTCCGTTGGTGATCAGGCTGTTGATTTCGGTGACCGCACCGTCACGGGCGTTAATCAGAGTGCTATAGTCGCTCTGACCTTGGAACACAACGAACGGTCTGTCGGTATCGTTGGTGACGGCGACGTGCGCGAGAACGAATTGGTTATTGGTCACCTCTGTCTGCTGCCAGTTGCCACCGGTCAGTTCGTTCCATGCAGCGCGGCCTGTTCCCGTGGTCAGCACGCCGAAACTCGCAGTCTCGTCTACGCGCCAGATGTCGGATGCGTCCGCTCCCGAGCGATAGTACACCGGAATGGTCGCCGTGCTGCCTCTCGCACTGTGTGAGAACTCAGCGTCCTCGTCATACGCTACCGTGGCGTCGTTTCCGAACTGCGCGTGCGCGTCGAGGTCGCCAGTATCGTCAACAACGATGCTCGACAAACCGCCACCGGACTCCAGTGCGAACCCGATGGTGTCATGCAGGTATCCATGCGTCCCACCTGACATGAGCACCGAGTGGAAGTGCTCGCGGTTGAACATGATCTGCTTGGAGTTGGTGTTGTCCCAGTAGACTACCGCGAGAATGCAGTACTTGGTTATCAGGTCGGTAGTGAACGTGGTTGTCTCTTGGATCGTGCCGTTCTCATCGTAGTAGATGAAGTGGGTGCCTTCGGTGGCGGCAATCTGCTTGGTATCGCCCGTCGAGGTGTAGCGTTTCCCGTCCGAGTAGAACGTGAAGCTCGCGCCGGTCGGCTGTATCGAAAACGTCCGGTCAGGCGTCGAGTCGGTCCAGCTTGCCGTTGTAGCGGTCGAGGGATCAACGATACCGTTGAGTTGTGTGGCCGACGCGCCAGACGGCTGCATCACGAGGCCGTTCGCGCCGTCGCTGGTCGGCACCTCGCCAATGGCACCGTCAGTGTCGAGGTCTTCTACGTAGAGACCCTCTTGTACCCAGCGACCGCCACCTTGGTCATCGAACTTCGGCATCTCTACCCCTAAACCTTGTTCCCGCTCGTCGTAACGTTGGTGCCGTTCTGGTTGAAGTTCGCCGCCGTGTTGCCCCTGAGATGGTTCACGCCAAACAGGTTGTTGTCACAGTCGGCGTCTTCCTGAATGCCGTTGCCCGTGTTGCCGTAGCACCGGTTTCCACAGACCATTGTTTCATCAGTCTCGTCCAAGTGGATGCCGTCATCCGAGCAATCGCGAACGTGGTTGTTATTGCACTGCGAGTAGTCAACACCATTAAGGAATATACCGTCCCCGTTCACGGTGACGATCTTGTTGTCGTTGATCGTCATGTACGAACCCGTGCTCACGCTGATGCCGTAGTTGCCGCTCGTACCGATGCTATAAAGGAAGTTGCCATTGACGACCGTATCGGTTCCGGCCACCACAATGCCGTTCAAACTTGTCGTATCAATGTGATTGTTCACGATCTGGCAACGAGCACCGGCAGACGCGAAGTCGATGCCAATACCGGCATCGTTGATCTGGTTCAATGCCACGAGCAGATCCGTAGCCGCAGCCGTGCACTTGATCCCGTCGTTGCCGGGATCATTGACTATGTTACCCACGATGACCGACCCAGAGCATGCCACGTTGGTCAGATCAATGCCATGCGTCGCCGGGGCATCCACGACGTTGCCGATGATCATGCACCGAACCTGCGACCTGATTGCCGGTTCAGCGTTCACACTCGTCACGTAGTTGCACGCGACCAGACCGGTTGCGCTGCGAATCTCGATGCCGAGACCGGACGAGTTGACGCTGTTGCCGACAACAACCCAGTTGCTCCCGCCGTCGCGGTCGATGATGCCGCGATTAGGAACGCTGCCCGACTGCGTTATAACGTTCCCAATGACGGTCACGTCGTTCCCGTTGTCGATGTCGATCACCTGATCACTCACCTCGTAGAACAGATTCCCTACGATTGCGAGTCCCGTGACACCGGTGAAGTCCGAATACACGCCGTCGGCCTGACCCTGATAGCATACGTTCCCGGCAACCACAGACCGGGACGCACCACTCAAGTCAAAGTGAGGACCAACGGGACTGATCGACATGTTGCCGACAATGACAACACCGTCGCCCTTGGCATCGATGCTGAAGCCACCGACCAAGTAGATGTAGTTCCCCACAAGCAGGATGTCGGTATCGGTGGAGTCACAATCGAATCCCGAGTTCACCACGTCATCGATGAAGTTGCCGATGGCTGCTGATTTTGGGCCATGAATCTCAAATGCGACTTGAGAATTGGTCACGTAGTTGCCGATGAAGACCGTGAAGTCACCATCGCTCGTCCAGCCATTCGATGCCGACGTATTGCACATGTTGCCGATGACCAGAGTATGTTCCGCAGCCGAGCTGATGTACCCGAACCTCGTCCCCGAGTTGAGGAGGATGTTTCCGAGAACGAGCACATTGTCGGCGGTCACCTCGACACAGTTCGACCCCGGAGCGACAGCCGTGGTGTTCCGAACATGGTTGCCGATGATCGTCGTGTTGTTCGATGCGGTACGAATACCATGACCATCGATTGTGTTCAGGTAGTTCCCGAGGACCGCACAGTCTGTGGCCGCCGCTATATCGATGCCGTTGGCACCACCGTTGTTGATGTAGTTCCCGATGATGAGACACGCGGCTGCATTGATATCGATTGAGATACCGGTCGCCCCGGTGATCGTGTTGCCAAGGATGGTATGCTCACCCGAGCCGCTGACCAAAACACCCACGTCAGGGTTCTGGATGCTGTTGCCCACAACGACGCAGTACTGCGAATCCACGATCTCAATTCCATCGCCGGTCGGATTCATGATCGTGTTGCAGGAGATAACGGTGCGGTCGCCGTTGTTCTGGTAGATGCCGTCGCCGTTGTTTGAGTAGATGAGGTTGCCGACGATGACGCCGTTGTCCACCGCAGAGTCGATGCCGATGCCGCCGTCATCGTTCGACATGTTCCCGATGGCGATACTGCGGTCGCCGTTGATGTCGTACCCGTATCCAGAACCCCTGACCGAGTAGTTGCCGATCAGGGAAGACTCCGAACCATCGACCTTGAAGCCTCCGGTATCGCAAGAGAATGCGAAGTTGCCGACCAAGAGATGCTCGACGCCCCTGTCGAGGTTGATACCAATGTCGGCATCGTACACGTTATTGCCGATGTAGACGTGACGGTCTGCGGCGTTCGCGTTCTTGATGCCGTCGAAACCCGCTGCCGGATCATACACGTAGTTGCCGATGAGCATGATCTCGCGAGAGATGCTGATCAACAGGCCGATGTCGGCGGGAGTATTGATGTAGTTGCCGACGACCAGTGACTCCTGTACGTCGAGCAGATGCATCCCGTAGCTACCGGGATTATCAACGACGTTCATGCCGATGATACAACCGTGGTTGTCGGTGGTGCCGTCGTCGCCGCCTTCGATGCCGATGCCAGTAATACCGCTGATACGGTTACAGAGGAACATGTTCTGCGGACCGTTGAAGTCAATACCTTTGGCGGTTGCACTGTTGCCATTGATCACGTTCGCAACGACCAGACAGTCCTGCGCGCCCGTCGCCATCTCAATGCCGTCGCCGGTGGTCGTTCCGACGTTATAGATAAAGTTTGCAACAACTATGTTCTCGTCGGCGTTTGCGCTAAGGTCGATACCGTTGCCCGTCGTGTCGCGCACATAGTTTCCAACGAACACGTTCCTGACGTTGTTGCTATCGAGGCCCGTCGAGCCGCCCTCGACCCAGTTGCCGACGACGAGGTTGTCATCATTGATGCACTGAATCGCCGCGCTCGTTGAATCGATCAAGACGTTGCCGACCGCTATAGCGTCGGTCTGAAGGTAGATGCCGTTGCCGCCAGCAGAGTACACGAGGTTTCCGACCGCCGTGCACCGAAGATTCTGAAGGATGATGCCCTGCGAACCGGGGTTGTAGATGATGTTTCCAACGAACAGACCGTCGCCGCCAATCCCGGCGATACCATCAGTCGTGGCGTCAGCAATCATATTGCCAACGCACATGTTGTCGCTAGATGCGCCAGCGATATTGATACCGTCGTCTCCGGCGTTGTAAATTACATTACCGACCATGATGTTTCGACCGTTACCGGGGAGTGAGATGCCGTGACTTGATGTACTCGCGATATGGTTGCCGGTGATGTTGCAGCGAGTCGCGCCATTCGCAAACAGCACACCGACGGTACAATTATCGATATGGTTGCCAACGACCACAACGTCGTCTGAGTCATCGAGCGTGACTCCCGCCGCAGTCTGATCGCGGATCGTGTTCCCGACGATAACGGTCTGGGAACATGCCTCGACAGTGATCGCGCCGCTCGCGCCCTGCGACGACATCTCGTTCGCGCAGATGATTCCCTCGTCCGCGCGCTTGACATAGATACCGCCAGCCGAATCCTCCAGCTGGTTGCCCATGACAGTACACTGCCAGATGCTCTGCGACTCGACCGCGAGGTGGATGAGATACCCCGCCGCATCGGAGTCCTTCCTGATCTTGTTGTTGAGGACGCGAATGCGATTCGCATAGCCGCCTGCACCCGTCACGTCCATCTTCACGAAGTTCGCGCCGTCGAAACTGCGGTCGCATTCGCAGTTGCTCACAGTGAGGTCGAGGCGACCGCCGGTCGAGGGGAAGTCGAGGAACGGCTCCGCTTCGGTAGCGAGTGCGCGGTCGATATAGATCGCGTCGATCCATACACCGTTCGACGGCGTCGCCGCCGTGTCCTGCACGAAGGGCTGGTCGACCGTACTTGTCACCTTCACGTCACGGATCACGAAACGATGCGATGCGTTCAAGATGATCGCCGGACCGCCAGAGTACGTGACGTTGATTTCACAGGTGCGCCCGGCGCCCATGATCGTGATGTCGGTCTTGCTGGAGAGATCGATCTGCGCGTCAGCGACGTGCTGGCCTTCTTCGAGCAGCACGAACGTACCGCTGTCGATATTGTTCAGAATGTCCGGCAGGTCATCGGCCCGCAGGACAAAGAGGAACTTGTTCTCGTAGCCACTCGGCACGGTTATCCCCCTACTACGCTGACGACGAGCTGCTCGACGTCTCGCCGAAGAGCAATGTCGCGCTGTACACTCGTGCCTCCTCAGCGCCGTTCCCGCTCGCACGTCGAATCTGCACGTAGAATAGCGCCACTACGTCAGGAAGTACACCCAGCGTGAAGTCCGTTTGTATCGACACGACGCCGGATACACCGGTCACCTCCGCGACCACGACGGCGTTTGTCGCGTCGTAGATCCTGACGTCGAGCGTCGCACTACCCGACGCTGCAACGACGAAGCGTGCGGCCGTCGGATCGCTTCCAATCTCATCATAGCCGCGATACGCGAACCCTGCGGCGTTCTGATACGTCGCCCGTCTCGTGCTATAGTACGGGTTCGCCCCGTCGTTGCACGAGATAATGATGTCGCCAACACCTGCACCGCCACCACCACTGCCGGTCGGACCCGTCGGCCCCGGGATGCCCGCGCCCGTGGGGCCGGTCGGCCCATCGTTGCCGTCGTTTCCGGTCGGCCCAGTGATCTCAGAAGGATCGCCAGTCGGTCCGGTGATAGTCGAAGGATCCCCGGTCGGTCCGGTGATAGTCGAAGGATCCCCGGTCGGTCCGGTGATAGTCGACGGGTCGCCCGTAGGGCCGGTAATCTCAGAAGGATCACCCGTCGGACCGGTCGGCCCATCAGCGCCATCGTTGCCGGTCGGTCCCGTAACTGTTGATGCTTCGCCCGTGGGGCCGGTTGGCCCGTCATTGCCGTCACTGCCGGTCGGTCCCGTGATCTCGGATGGGTCACCGGTCGGTCCAGTAATCGTCGAAGGATCGCCCGTCGGTCCAGTAATCGTCGAAGGATCACCGGTCGGTCCCGTGATGACAGACGGATCGCCCGTCGGTCCGGTGATAGTCGAAGGATCACCCGTCGGTCCCGTGATCTCGGATGGGTCACCGGTCGGACCTGTGACTGTTGAAGGATCACCCGTGGGGCCGGTACTGCCATCGTCACCTGTCGGTCCCGTGATCTCGGATGGGTCACCGGTCGGACCTGTGACTGTTGAAGGATCACCGGTCGGACCCGTGATCTCGGATGGGTCACCGGTCGGACCGGTCTTGCCATCATCCCCGGTCGGTCCCGTGATTGTTGACGGATCACCCGTCGGCCCAGTGATCTCAGAAGGATCACCGGTCGGACCTGTGATGATAGATGGGTCACCAGTCGGTCCGGTGATTGTTGACGGATCACCGGTCGGTCCGGTGATGACAGATGGGTCACCAGTTGGCCCCGTAATGACAGACGGATCGCCAGTCGGACCTGTGATAACAGAAGGATCGCCAGTCGGACCTGTGATAACAGAAGGATCGCCAGTCGGACCTGTGATGACAGATGGGTCACCAGTTGGCCCCGTAATGACAGATGGGTCTCCGGTGGGTCCGGTGATTGTTGATGGGTCACCAGTCGGACCTGTGATGACAGATGGGTCACCAGTTGGCCCCGTAATGACAGACGGATCACCGGTCGGTCCCGTAATGACAGATGGGTCACCAGTTGGCCCCGTAATGACAGAAGGATCACCGGTCGGTCCCGTGATGACAGACGGGTCTCCGGTGGGTCCGGTCTTGCCATCGTCACCCGTGGGGCCGGTGACGGTAGATTCGTCGCCGGTCGGACCTGTGATGACAGATGGGTCACCAGTTGGCCCCGTAATGACAGAAGGATCACCGGTCGGGCCGGTGATCTCCGACGGATCACCAGTCGGACCTGTGATGACAGAAGGATCGCCCGTGGGTCCAGTATTGCCGTCGTCGCCCGTCGGCCCGGTTTTTCCATCATCGCCCGTCGGTCCGGTGACAAAGGAAGGATCGCCTGTTGGGCCGGTGTTACCCTTGTCGCCCGTCTTGCCGGTCGGGCCATCTTCACCAAGCTGGTCCCAGATCGCGCAACCGTTCGCATCGTAGCCCACGAGCACAAACGTGATCGGCGGGCTGACTGCCGTATTCGTCCAGATCGATCCGACGCCGAAGCCAGCCTCAGCATTGTCGTCACAACCGGGGTTGCGCGGTGCAGCAACGAGTCGCGCCATCGTCGGGATTGGCGGGCACGGCGGCGTCTCGTGACGGACACAGTTCTCGTCAATAATGATGAACGTGTCCGTCAGCTGATCCATCTGGTTGAGCGACTCAAGGAGGGCGCAGATGTCCTGCTTGATGTCCTGAACGCTCTTGTACAGCGTGTCGATGTCGCGGAAGACGAGGCTGAGTGAGAGTTTCCTGTAGTACGTATCGCGCGTGCGATCGATGTCTTCAGGTACGTCTACTGGATACTCTTCTAGGTCAGCAGGCGAAGTGACATTGGAGAATTCATCATACTCCGCGTAGTTCGCGTCGAACTTGCGCTGGAATAGGAAGATCTCTTTAGGTAGGCCAACTGCCTCCGTGACTTCTATATCAACCCTATAACCTTGGGTTCGTCCGTCGACGAACACCTCCGGTTCACAGATGTGTAGGGTGACTGATCGAGTTAGGGGCCAGCTCGAACTCGACAATGACGACGACGAGGACGAGTCGGGCGGGGACGGCGATGTCGTTGCACACGTGTCAGTCTCGGGCGGGAGATCGCGCGAGATGATGATCGACTCGGTCGTCAGACGATCGAGCTGATTGAGTGTGCGCACCAGCTCGGCGATATCGTTCTGGATATCGGCGAGCGTGGATTCGAGCAGCTCAAGGCTTCGGAAGACCAGTTCGACTTCGGACTTCCGGAAGAAGACGCCGCCTTCGAGCGGCTCATCGACCGGGTACTCCTGCAGATCAGCGGGCGATGCGATGTTCGAGAACTCGTCAATCGGCGTGCCGCCCGCCGGGTTGGGGCGCCGCTGGAAGACGAAGATGTTCTCGTTGACGCCGTAAGCTTCTTCGACCTCAAGGGTAAGCTTGTACCCCTGAGTGCGGCCAAAGACGTATTCTTCAATCGCGCCCTTACGGAGCTTGATGTAGCGCTGAGGCTGCTCGCTGCTGCTCGAAGGCATACCTGACTTCCGATCCGCAGCTCATTGTAGCAGATGGATTGTACGCCGACCACAGTGAAACAGCCCCCAAGAGTTAAGGGGGCTGTCACACTGTAAGATGATGCTCTATACCGAACACCATCAAGCGCTACTGGACGAGCAGCACGACTCATCGACCGGTACGTAGCAGATCTCACCGGCGTCGCACGCCGCATCGAGAGCGGCAAGCTCCCGACGACGGTTGTAACGATTCCGGCCGCCTGCCAGCGCGGTGCGAAGATCCCCGTCATAGGTAACTTCCTCGTTGCTCGCGAGGCTCTTACCATGGTCGGGGAGGAAGCCGAAGAACTTCGTGACTCCCGATGTGTTGATGATCGTCGTCTTCACGATCCCCTCCTTTACGCCGAATGCGATTCCTTGATGATGACGTCGCCATTTCCGGTCTTAGCGCTCACCACCACCTTGTATTTGCCCGCAGGCAGCGGCTGGATAACCCACAGCAAGCCCTTCACGTCAACTGCGTGCTCGCCATAGTATACCCAGTTCCCGCCAGCGCCGGAAGAAGAACTTCCTTCCGTAGTTTCGTCAGTTGCCTCTGCGAACAGCTGAAGGGTCGCCGCCGTCGGGCCATCCAGCCCGGCGTAGATGAAGAGGGACGCATTCGCACCCGTCGTCACCGGGTTCGGAGTGGGATCGAGTGTGATATCGATCTCTTCCGAAACGGAATCTACGCCGCCCGCGTCGACCGCATCAACGGTACGATAAGGCGTGCGAGGGGTGCGATAGGTTCCCTCGACTGATTTACGACCAACTCCAGCCATGGCGCCCTCCGATCAGCTACTTCGCCGACGCGATGAGCGCATCGATGGCCTTGCGGACTCGATCATTCCCGACCCGTGCAGCAGCTTCCTTCTCCTGCTGCTCAGTCTTCTGCTGCTGCGCAGCAACCTGCTCGGGCTGGGGGACGCCCAGCGCGGAGCGAAGGTCGGCTGCAGCCGACTTGGCGAGACCGGCCTTCTGGTTCGCCTCGGCAGCCTTCAGCATGGCCACGCTCTCAAGCGCAGCCTGAAGACTTTCCTGATCGGAGAACGTGAGACCGTGAGAAGCGCACTTCTGCATGAACGCAGGCAGATAGACCTCTTCAAAGAGGGCAACCTGCTCGTTCCCCGCTTCCTTGTTCATGGGTTCTCCTTATGCGGGGGAGGGCGGATCGTGTGGGCCGCCCTCCCTAGCGATTGGGCCTTAGATGAAGTCCGCCCGAGCTACCGCCGCGACGTTGGCGACGCAGGCGCCGATGCTCTCGTACGCGAAGAACTCAAGCATGAACGCCTTGCGGTCGATGTACATCGTGGTGTCTTCGAGAACGTAGAACTTCCCGAGGAACTTCGGCTCTGCGAACATGAAGATCGTGTTGTCAGGCACGAGGTCGCGCTTGATCGTCACGATCCAGCGGACGCCGAACAGCTCGCGCTCGGCGAAGCCATTCTGCATCAGCTCCTGCGAGAGGTCGCCACCGACCTCATCGCGGCCCCACTTCACCACGTCCCAGATGGTGACGTTGTTCACGAGCACCGTGGCCGTGTTGAGGTGGTTCGGGGTGGACGGCATGATCTTCATCGCTTCCGCGATGGTGTCACGCGTCACGCCACCGTTGATCGACTTCCACTGGACGGAGCCGGTCTCGGGGACCGCTACGTCCTGCCCAACGAGCAGCGTGTTGAGCGTGGTGATGAACTTGCCGTCCTCTTCGGCCAGCATGTCCTTGATGCTGTTGTCCGACAGGATCTGACGGATATCCATGTCGTACGTGCGCAGCTCGTCGATGTCCTTCGTGAACCGGGGCGTCATGATCCGGTCGAACATCACGCGGAAGCGCGGCCCACGGATGTACCGGTTCATGGGGAGCGTGGCGAACGGCACCGAAATCGCCGCTGGCGACTGCGGTTCCTTGTCCACGATCTTGACCGGCTTGTCGGTGTCGACCTGACGATCCAGCTCGTCATTGGTGATCTGCACCGGCGGGATGATCCGACGAAGGAACCCGTCTTCGCGCATCCGCACGCGGATGTACTCGTTGACGGCGTCCTGCGCGGTCTTCTCCATGCCGCTCTCAACCATGTTGAGGAACGACGCGTTGACTTCCTGAGCAGTAGGCATTGAATCTCTCCTTTGTTGCCTAGCTGGGTTCAAGCAGGTGCTCTACTGGACCTCTACCCGAACCCAGCGCCCTTTCACCCAGCGACGATTATACCGGCTGATAGACCGGCCAGAACGCGAGGAACTTGATGTTCGCGTTGTGCTCGCTGTCCGACTGTCCCGAGGACACGACGCCGACGATCGCATCGACGCCGAGCGTCCCCTTCTTCAACTTACCGACGTCGGCGGGCGTCACGCCACCGTCGTCGACGGTAAGCAGGTCGTTCGGCGCGTAGGTATCCGCGACGAACTCGGTCGACTGCAGCTCGTACGCACCGATCGCGACGAGGCCCGACCCCTTCTCTCCCGAGATGTTGCCTACGTCCGACCGAACGTCGAAGTCGGTGTAGTTCTGGAAGAGGAAGATCGCCATCGCGCTCGACGCGTTCAGGCCCATTACGAACTTACCGTTCGCATCGAGGCTCAGAACACGACCGGCGTACGCGTACGTCGTCTCGCCGCTCGCGTACTCCGCCGTGTAGTCCACGGCGTAGGGCGACGGCCAACCCTTGCGGGGGTTGAGTTCATGATCAAACATCTGTCCCGGTGTGAATGTACCCGGCATGTGTCAATCCTTTCGATCCTGCGCCCGTTACCAGCCGAGCGCTGCGAGGAACTTCTTGTCTGCCTCTTCGCGATCGGCGGAGGCGGCCTTCGTGTGCGTCTCGGCCGTCTTGCCCATCGCCGGAGGCGTGGCTTCGGCAGAAGCTGCCTTCACGTGCGTCGCGGTGCGACGCAGCGTATCGAGCGCCTTGACATGATCGTCCGTAAGGAGATCAGTCGCGGCCTGCTTCCGCTCTTCTCCGAGCAGCCCCTTCTGAATCAGGGCGTCGACAGCTTCCGCTGCGACCTTCGCCATCTGCTCGCGGTCGCTAGCCTTCTTCTGAAGCTGCTCGCCTGCCGCAGCCACGAAGTTGACCATGCGCTGGAGCAGGGCAGGATCCATTGCTACCTTTTCCATTGTTCAGCCCTTTCTTCCCTGCTGGCCTTAACCGCGAACCAGCTTGCGAACGGCATCCTTCAATGCCGCCGTGCTGCCCGCTGCTGCCTTCTTCACATGAGCCGCAGGCTTGGCAGCTGCTGGCTTCTCCTCCGCCATTTCCTCTCCGGCTAGTTCCTCAGCCTCACCAGCGCCCTCTTCGGCACCACCCAGTGCAGCCTCGGCCTCGCCTTCGGATTCCATGGCTTCAGGACCAGCGCCCTGCGCCTCTGCCACGACCTCGGCCAGCTCTTCGGGCGTGATGCCTGCCTCGTCGAGTGCCTCGGCCAACGCCTCAATGACGGCTTCGTCATCGAGCCCCTCGCCGCCCATTTCGCCGCCTTCCCCGCCCGGCATGGCCCCTTCGGGACCACCACCGGCGAGGGCGGCCAGCGCGGCAGGATCCGGAGCGCCGCCTCCACCCATCATGGCTGCGGGATCTTCTCCCCCACCCATCATGGCTTCGGGACCAGCGCCACCAGCGCCGCCTCCTCCGAGTGCACCAAGGAGTGCAGCGGGATCTTGTGCTTCCTTCGTACCAGCCTTCTTCTTCAGCTGGCCATGCATGGCCTTCTGATAGCCCTGCATGAAGCCGACGTATGCGTCAGCGTCCGCCTCGGCCGTCTTCGTGATCTCACCGACCACGGTGGCGTAGACGTCGTCGCTCGCCTGCTTCTGCTGTCCACCGGCGAGGTAGTCGATCAGCATCGACGCTGCGACGTAACCGGCCTCCTCGTCCTCGGGGAACTTCTCGGCAGCCTTCTTGTACAGCTCAGCAGAGTCGGCTGCCGCCTGCTTGTCATCCTGCTGAGCCGCCGGAGGGTCCGACTGCTCGCCCTCCTCCGCCTTCGGTTCTTCAGCCGGAGCTTCAGCGGGCTGCTCGGCCGGAGCCTCCTCGCCTGCTGCCTTCTCCGTCGGGATGTTGAGGATCTTCGCCATCTCGCCGAGGATCGAGTTCGCTTCACCGATCAGCTGATCGGCGCCGTACTTCGTCTTCGGGTTCGGGCCGACGGCGGCGTTGCTCGCCATCGAGGGCGTGCTCTTCGGCGTGTCGACATTGCCCGCGCGCGACTCATCCGACGACATGGACTGCGTGCCCATGGTGTCGGTAGGCTTCTTCGAGTCGCCCGGGGTGTTCTTGCTACCGGACTCTTCGACATTGTTCGGCACGTCCTTGGCGACGTCGGCCGAGTTCTCCGCAGAGCGCTCGCCTTCCTTCGCAGGCTTCGTGCCGTCATCGACGTTGGCGGACGGATGCGACGACTTTCCGTCGGATGCCAAATCGAGGTTGGCTGCAGACTTCTCAAGCTGCGCACGCTCGACCATCGCGTCCATCAGCTTGAGGATGTTGCCATTGGTCTTTCCCGGCATGGCACATTCTCCCATTCGTTAGAAGGTCTGGGGCGGTCGCAGAGATTGTTGAACGCGTTCAACAATTGTAGTTCCTCCGGAGCATGAGCCGGTCTGCGATTCCGCCGTCTGATTCACCTTCTAGCGAGCGAGAGAACGCCAGTTGGTACGCGACATACTGTTTGGCCAGATAGGCCGCCGCTTTGTTGACGCCCGCGCGCTTCACGTGCGAGACCTTCACGGTCTTCGCAGGACCGCCACCACGAATGATGGAGATCTGCACGCGACGACCGACCGGCTCATCCCCGAGAGACATATCGGGAACCATGCCGCCAATCATGTCGCGCACCCGCTTGGGCAGCAACCCCGCCGCCGGGTCGTATGTCTTCATCCCGGTGACGTCCTCTACCCCATCGCCGCTCGACAGCATGCGGTTGAAGATACCCGGCAACATATCCTCAGCTTCGGATACGTCACCAGCCACGGAGTCGTACTTGTTGCCAAGTATGAGCCGGAAGAAGTCTTTGATCGGCAAGCTGATCTTCGACTGCGAGAGCGCACCCATCAACTCGTTCAGATCGCAGCCGCGCATCGTGTCCAGCTGATCGTCCTTCATAGCTGGGCACTCAGCGGCAGCGTCGATCTCCGGGCTGATAGCGCGTCCCGTAGCCTCGATCTGCTTCTCCATCGCCGCCAAACGCTCCATGGCGGCAAGTTTCTCTTGGACCGGAAGGGGTGACGTGTCCAAGAGCACGTTTGTCGGGGCAGAGATGCCCCACATCTCGGCGAGCTGTGTGGAGGGAATGAACTCGTCCGGCATGACGCCGTACGCCGCGACCTTCCTCAGGCCGTAGGCGATACGATCCGCTGGGCGGAAGACGCCGGAGTAGTCGAAGTACGTCGTCCGGTCGTTGATCGCGAAGACCTGATGACCGGCTGATTTCACGTGCGTCATCTCGTTCTTGAGATGATCACAGTACTCTTTGCGGCTGGGAGCTTGGTGCCCGCAGATGGAGCACGTGTCGTAAGGAACGCGGCAGCTCATGGAGAATGCTAGGTCTTCCCCGTTGGCTGCCTTCTCTAGCTCCGGCTCCCATTTGTCGTTCTGAACTTTGATGAGGAGTTCGCCACGACGCATTTCGGGATTGTACGCTTCGGCAACGATCTCACCTGATGCTAGGTCCGGATCCTTATTGACGTGATCCTTATAGACCTTCGCGTACTTCGTGAATGTGTTGTGGTATTGCTGTAGGCCGCCATCGAGGATGCGCGACTTCGGTCCACCCTTCTCTGGCTCGGGGAACTCGAAGCGCGCGCTCTTCTCGTTGAAGCCATCGCCATTTCGGTTTGCGCCATACGACTCCATGCAACCCATGGAGATCGCATGAATGAAGGAGTGGCCCTTCTCTGGGCGAACCGACGATAGCTCCTTGGTTAGGACGGCGGCGCGCTTGGTCATCCAATCACGATCGATCCCACGACTGTGTACGTCGACAAGTCGTGCGATCTGCACATTGGGACCAGCGAATGGAAATACCGTCTTGATCATTACACAAACCCTTGTGTGCAGCATAGTAATCGGCACACCGGGTTGCGTCAATTAGTTTTTTCGTGATGACTAGGCTGCCTGCTCTTCGCAGCGGAACTAGACTGTCGGCCGCGCCCACGTCGGAAGTTCAAGCGGCTTGCCCTCTTCCGCGTACGCGCGGAATGGATCGAACGAGGGGCGACGAGGAAGCCGCTGCGCCTGCATCGCGCGGGCCTTCTCGGCGCGCATGAGCCGCGCCATCCACAGGTCAGCCTCGAACTGCCGCAAGCGCTGCTGCAGCTGCGTCTGTGCATCGGCGACAGACGAGCCGCCCGGACCATACCGAATCCGATTGCCTACGTAGCGTAGGATATCAGGCAGGAACATCGCAGCGATACCGGCAAGCCCACCGCGCTTGAGCGACGATGCGAGCGGCTTCGAGCTGGCCACGGTCTTCGCGGCTGCACGCATACGCTCGGGAGAAACCTTCTTGAGCGCGGACTGCAACTGAGGTGTCATGGACTTCGTAGCCTGCGCGAGTCGGCGCTTACGCAGCCACGGCCCAACGACGGGGATACTGTAGAGTCGACTACCGCTTCCCAGTACGTTCGACAGCTCTTTCTTCGAGAGGCCGGTCTTCGGGTTCGTGAGTGCCTCAGCGAGCGACAGAGTCTTCTTCTTGCCCGCAGCAAGCGTCGGGAGATCGGCACCGCGCAGCGCACCGCTGACAGTCTCGGCGAGCTGCGACTGCGTCATGGGGGAGAGTGTGCTGTGCAGCCCCCACGGCGTCGTGCGATAACCGTACGCCGCGCCCATACCAGCACCGGCTGCGGCAAGTCCGGGCATCAGATACTCGCGCGGCGGGTTCTTCTGCGTCTCGCGAATGTACTGAATGCCTTGCGGGATCTCTTCCAAACCACGTCGCAGTCGCCGATTCAGCTCGCGCTGCGCATCCTGCGACTGCGTGAGGCTCAGATCTTGCCCAGTCCACATACCGGTCTGGGCTTCCTTCTCCATGCCAAATCGCGCGGCGGTGAACTTGTCGCCAAGCTCGCTCATCCTATACTCCTCGTCCACGCGAAATGGCGAGATCCATCATCCGTGCGATGTCTGGATCGTTCGCATACAGATCCATAAGCGGATTGCCCTTGCCCTTCACGGGCCGCGCAATAACCTCTTGCAGGAACTTGCGCATACGCGCGATCTCCTCGCGATTGCCGCCGAAGCGTCCGGTGAGAAGACCAACCCGCTGCGAGAAGTCGAGCGCGGACATCTTGCCACGCGCGAAGTCGCGCTTCAGCTTCGCGAGTCCTTCGAGCTGCGGAGCCGCCTGTCGGTAGATGTTCAGTCGGTTGGAGATGCGACGACCGAGCGCGGCAAGCGCCATGCGCTGCTCTGGTGTGCGCAGCTGCCCCGCTTCAATGCGCTGAATCGCATGCTCAACTGCTGCCTTCATATCCACATCGGGCATGACAGCGCGCATCGTACGAAGCCCGCGCAACGCGGCAGAAGGACTGCGGCTCATCAGCTTCTTCGCCGTGCGCTCGCCCAAGCGTATGCGCCGCTTCCAGCCCTTGCCGCTCGGCAGGACCGACTGCGTGAACTGCTGCACGAGTGACTGTTGCTCTTCCGGCGTGAAGCGACCGCGCCCAGCGAGAAGTGCTCCGAGTGCGCCTTCCGTCGCGCCCTCGAACACATCACCTTCACCGCTCACAAGTCGTCCGAGTGCGCCTTGGACCCCCGACTCATACGCCTTGCCGAGCTGCAGTCCGCGCTGAATCGGATTGGCGAGCGCATAGGCTGCCGTCGCGCCGGTGCCAAGACCACCCTTGAGCGCACCCGCAAGTGTGCCCGAAAGGATATCGCCGCCAGTAAGAAGCGCCTTACCGGCTCCGAGACCAGCGCCAGCCAACCCGCCAACGCCGCCGAGCCCGAGTGACTTCAAAAGCAGGTTCGGATCGACCTGCGGATCGAACTCGATGTCTTTCGCGTGTGTTGGCTCCGGAGGAAGCGTACCCGGAACAGGCTTCTCGGGCATGACTATTCCTTCTGATCAGGCATTGACACCAACGGAAGCTCTTCCGGTTCGGAGACTGACTTCAGGCCCTTCTCAACCTCGACGAGCTGATTGGCCTCGAACGGCTCCATCGCATCCTGCTGCTGCAGCAGCTTACGCAACTGCCCGCGCATCACAGCAGGCTGCACCGACGAGCGCGGTACGAGCTGTGAAACCTGATTGAACGCGTCGAGCACCTCGTCCGGATCGTACGTGCTGATCACCGGATCGTTCGCGAGGAAGTCGTTGAGCATCGCCTGCATCTTGATCCTGCGCATCTCTGCGTCGTGCGTAGGGTCGAACAGCTCGCCGATCATCTTCTCTTCCGTCTCTTTTGGAGACGGAGGCTTCCCCGCCGTCAGCCGCTTCTTCAGCTCACCGGCAACGCTGCCGATACCGACGAGGTCCATAATGCCTGCGTCCTTCTCGAAGAGATCATCTAGTTCGTTCGACATGGTTATTCCTTGACGAACAGGTCATCCAGATCGTGCGACTTCTTCTCGGAAGCGCCGCACATGCTGTGCGCTGCCGCGACTGCCTGATCCTGTGGCATGCCGTGGTCGCGATTCAGACTGATCTTCCGGCTGATGCAGTCATCAGTCGACTCGCCCTTACGCTTGTACTTCTTCTTCGCCGCCTTCGCCATGAGCGCGTTGTAGATCTGTCGCACATGCTCCTCGCGATTGTCCTCAACCAGCGCCGCTTCCTTCGCGTAGCCGTCGAGGCCGTAGCTGATCGCAGCGAGCACCGGTTGCGGCGGCAGACAGCTCAGGTTCAGCATGGCGTGCTGGTGCTTCACGTGATTGATCGCTGCCGCTTCCTTCAGCAATCGATCGATCTGCTGTGATAGGAAGACCGCCTCCGCGACCTTGTCGTACGGCTCGGCCGTGTCATCGTAGAACATCTGCTGCGCGCCGAGATCTTCGTCCGCCGCGCGCTTGACGTGCAGCTTATCCTGTCCGAGGTTGCCGTGCTCGTAGACCATGTCCATCGCAATCTTACCGAGCGGGCCGAACGTTGCAACCGCGCGCTTCTCGACGAGCGCGAACGGCTCCTTGTTGCTCGTCGAGCGCCAGTAGGCAGCAGCCTTGTCGAGCGTATCGAAGAAGCGCATGTACACGTGGTGATACGCCTCAAGCGCCTGCTTGTGTAGCTTCTCGATCTTCTCGTGCTCCTGAATCGCCGACTTGGCTGTCGCTTCAGGATCACGATCATACGCTGCTGCCTTCTTGTCGGTAAGCGGCGGGAGTTCCTCGACCTTCGCTTCCTTCGACATCTCCATGAAGTTGACGCGCTGGCCACCCTCGTAGAGAGGATTCAGCGCAGACGCGGCCTTCGTCGCGGGCGTCTCCGGCTCGGCCGGGTAGAGCGCGCCGAGGATGTTCTCGATGCTCGCGATCGGGAATGTGTCGGCCCGAGTGTCCTCATTCGCGTGCTTCAGGTGCGAGAGCGTCTTCGACACGTTGAACGCCTCGACCATGCGCTTGATGATCTCGGGCTGGAACTCGTAGTCATTCGCGACCTTGGTGAGCGCGTCGTCAGGGGTCGAGCCGTCGTTGGCCATCTTCACGGCCTTTTCGAGAGCTTCAACGATCTTCTGCTCGGTTGCCTTGGGCATATCCTTCATTGCTTGCTCTCCTTGCTGACCTCGACGGCTTCAGGCTTCACTTCTTCCTTCGGGCTGATAGCAAAAATGTTGGACGCATCCGGGAGCATCCTGCGATGCTCCACTGGTTCGATCCTGTCCGTCGTCTTGCGCACGGTGAGTGATACGGCTTCGAGCAGCGCCGAGATCGAGGCTTCAGCCTGATCCGCGCCGCGCAGGTTGTCGGACTCGGACTCCAGCCGCAGCAGGTCGAGACCCTTACCCATCAGGTCGACGCTGTTGAAGTTGTTCGGCTGAACCGCGAATGCCGCACTGCGCGCAACCTTGATCACCTGCTCGCGGAACGTGCGCACGATGAAGTCCATCGCCACGGGCGACACATCGCCGATCTCCCAAACGCTGCGGACTATGTCCCAGCCGCCCTCGTACGCAATCAACTTCCACATGAAGTCCGGATCGCTTGCACGCGCGCCAGCCGTGAATGCCGGGAGCAGCACGTTCGCCGTGATGCATCCCTTGTGTTCGAGCGCGTCGCGCACGTCGAAGAAGAGCTTCTCGTAGGTATTGAGCACCTTGACCTCGGCGTTGAGGTACTCGGCCATGTCTTCGACCGACTGGTTCGCCATGACACCGGCCTCGAAGATCCAGCGCGAGCCAGCCACGTCTTCGAACAAGCACTTCGCCTGATGCAGGTCCGGGTACTCGCCCGCCAACATCTCCTCGACACGCGGATCATCACGCCGATAGCGACGAAGGTAGCGCCACGCCCGCGTGACGAACGTGTCGTCACGCGACCGACGGGGTGGGAGCTTCTTCTCGATCAGCTCCTTCGCCCGCAGCCATCGCCATCGTGGTGATTGGTTGAGTTTCATACCTTCATAGCCGGACGCGTGATGAGGTCCGTCCTTTCGAAGTTCCGGCGACGGTGATTGCTGCGCATGCCGTCACGGCGCGGGATGAGCGCCGACGGCTCCTTGCTGAGCGGCTCCGCCGCACAGCCCAGTGCCGCTCGCTTGAGCAGCCCGAGCTGATATCCTATATCATAAGCTACGTTAGTCTCCACCGCCACCCCCCAGCAGCCGCTGAATCAGTGCGATCGCCAGAAGCGTGCCGAGCGTGAGACCGCCGCCTCCCACGAGCTTGCTGATCGTCGGATCGTCCGACCACTTACCGAGGGTCGACCGTGCACCTTCCCAGCCCATGCCACCGAGCAGGTCGCCCAGCCCGGACATGCCGGTGCTGCCGACATCGCCAAGGAAGCCGCCAAACTGCCCAAGATCGCCGAAGCCGGACCCACCTGCAGCGCGGGCGTTCATGATCTGCGCGACCTCGGGGCTGGCCATGGTCGTAGGCGCTGCGCCGCCCTCAAGCAGCTTGGAGAGTCCGTAGCCGCCTCCAAGAACGCCAGCGGCAGCGCCGCCGCCGTACTTCGCCTTCTGCCACGGCGTAAGCCCGCCCCACCACTGGGCAGCCCCTCCGGGCGCAGCTGCGGCCTGAAGCACGGCCTCAGGGACCGGCGCTCCAGCGATGGTTTGCAGCGTAGGGTCTGCTGTCCCCACGCGGGTAGCGGGACCGCTAGGTCGCGCCTGCCGTCTGGTCACTTTGGGCGATTGAAACTTCCGCCTCGGCTTTGGCGTTGGCTTCGGCTTCGCTTTCCCGCCAAAGATGCGCGACCAGCCCTCGCGAAACTTCTTGGTGCTACCCACCATCGCGCGTCCAGCAGCTTCCTTGGCCGTCTCGTTCTCGCTCGTCTTCGGCTCGGGCTTCTTCTCCGGAGCCTTCTTCGGCTTCTCGTCCGACGCGGATTCGAGCTTCTCGACACCCGGCTTCGTCGGCTTCTGTGTTTCCTTCGACTTCGTGTCGCGCGTCACGTCGTGGATGCCACCGATCTTGTTCAGCACGTTGCGCACGCTCGCCGTCGTCACCTTCGGAGGCGTCGCGGGAGCTGCCTTCGCGGGCGTCATCTTCGGCATCGCCGCGAGGCCGCCCGGCGGACCCTTCGGAGTGGCCGTCGGCTTGGGTGCAGGCGGCTTCGGTACTGCCGGAGTCTTCGGAGCTGCCGCAGGAGCGGGCTGTGCGGGTTGCGCCGGAGGCACAGCGCCTGCGCTCATCTTCTCAAGTGCCTCATTGATAGCCGAGGCCGAGACGTTCAGCCGTCGTGGGGCGTTCGTGCTCAGGTTCAGCTGAGGGACCATGCCCTTGGTCGGGCCGCGTGCAGGAGGAGCGTTCTCAATAACGCGAGGGCGCCCGGGGCCGCGTACCGTACCGGCAATCGCGGGCACCGACGTGTTCTTGGTCGCCGGAACGGTCGTCTTCGTAGCCTCATCCGCCTTCTTGGTGAAGGCATTGACGAGTACGCGACGTGCCTTAATCAGATCCATCGTTTTCCTCCTCAGCGACAGCGGAGACCTTCGCGATCAGATCCATGAGAGGAACCTGATACTCCGGGTCATCCTCCAGCAGTTTACGCTCGTTCCGAACGTGATCGGCCAGCTCGGAGTAATCACGAAGCAGCTCATCTGCCGCTTCCGCCATGTGCCCCATGCACAGCCAGAAATGCTCCGGGTACCCCTGCTTCGACTCGTGCAGAAGGATCTCCGCCTGTGCGAGATGCTTCCGTGCGCAGTTCAGGCAACTCGGGCGCATAGTCACTAGAACCCTACCGTGGTCTCTGAACCCTTGTGCGCCTCAAGCAGCTCCTTCGTCAGATCTTCCGGCGATGCCTTCTCTACAGGCCCGCGCGTTGACTTCTCGCCCTTCTGCGCCGGGAAATGCATCCCCTGCTGCTGCTCCAGTCGCTGATTGAGCTGCTTGATCAGCGCCTTCTGCTCCTCTGGCGTCATCGCGTTGATTTCGTCCATCGATGGCATTCCCGCCGATTCCGAGATGGACGTTTCTGCCTCCGCCTTTGGCGGCTTCTTCGGACCGGCAGGCTCATCGTGCTGCTTTGCCGCGCCCGGAGGTGCAACTGTCGCAGCCTCTGCAGCCTCGGCACGACCAGCGACCGACTCTTCTGCCGCTGGCGCTTCTTCCGGTGCCGCCTTCGGTGCTTCTTCCGCAGGAGCCTCACCAGCGCCCTCGCCCCTGCCCTTGAGGTAATCATAGAGACCATAGCCGCCCGCGCCAACACCAGCACCGGTCAGGATGCTGAGCAGGAAGTTGCGCTTCCGCTTTGCCGCCTGCTCGGGCGTCTCATCCTCACCGCCACCGAGCATGCCGGGAAGCCCGGCAAGAAGTCCAAGGCCGCCACCGAGTCCACCGCCGACCAGATACGGTCGGATCTTCTGCAGCAGCCCGCTCCAGTCGAGCGCGCGCTTCACCATGCCGAGCTTCGCGCCGACATCGAACGCGGTCTTGGGGTCCATGTTGTGGCTCGCATTCTTCATGAGTTCACGAACGAGAATCGGGAGGCCGCCCATGGTGCCTGCGCCGAGCGCACCGCCACTCAACGCTGCGATAAGTGGCACGCCGTACGACTGGAAGTTCGTCGGCGCGAGATCTTGGTAGAGCGCCTCTTGCCGCGCGGGGTCATCGGGATGCGAGAGCGCTGCCTGCCGTCGCGCGCGTGCCTTGTTCTCAGGAACACTGAGCGCGGTAAGGCCGCCCAGTCCACCCGCACCGAGAAGCGCACCAATGATCGTGCGGCTCGTATCATCCTCCAGCAGCTTACCGATATCGAGAGCTTTCTTTTGCATAGGTACTCCAGCTGACTGAGACTTCCCAAACAACTCCGGCAGCTTCTCCATATGGAGGCGAAGATCCGTCTTGTCCCCGAAATCGGGAAGCTCTGGGACATTCGGAAGCGGGTACATCGGTCCCGTTCCCATCGACTCTCGGAAGCGCTTCACCCAGCTGAGATCCTTGAGCGGCTGCACTGCCTTGTCAAAGCCGCCACCGGCCAGATACCCACCGCCGATACCAAGCCCCGCCCCAGCAAGGATACCAGCAAGGTCACCGGCAGACATCTGATCACCATGGAACTTCGCCATCTGCTCGGCGGCTTCCGGATTATCCCGGAGAATCTCCTTGATGCGTTCTCGATTCTGCTTGCGACGACGATGCACGAGATACGTCATCAGCCCAGCGCCGCCAACGCCGCCGAGAAGTGCTCCCAGATTCTCAGACTTCATGCGTATCTCCAGACAGGCAGGCAGTGCCTGTTATATCTTCTCGACCGTCTTACCGGCGTCGTTCATCACATACGCCGGAGACACAAAGGCTACAAGCTGCTCAGCGCCGTTCGCTTTGTGCAACACCGCAACATGAATCGGCTTGCGGAGCGCTCCGTGCGACTCGAAGATCTCACCCGCGTACAACGGGTCCACAAGCAGATCGTGCTTGTTATCCGGTCCTCCGATGTCCACCCCAAGCAGGATTGGTACACGCTTGGCTTTCGGCGGAGCGTTCGGATCATTCGACTGCGGTTCGTCCTGCTCCCATTCGTACAAGGCAAGCTGTGTGTTCGGGTCGCCGATCTCGCCAAAAACCCCGAGCCACATCTTGCCCAACTCGACCTTGTCCGACTCGTACATCACCCAACGGCTCGTGTTGTAGTCTACCGTCTTCAGAATCATGACTGCCTGCCTTCTATCTGTCTGCCTGCCTGTCTGGACTACTTGAGCGCTATCGGGTCTAGCGCGGTACGAACGTTCGTTGCAATGTTCTCAATACCCTTTCCGACACCATAACCGAGCAGTCGGCCGCCACCGTAACCAAGCGCGCCGTAACCAAGCCCCTTCAGCGGCACACCGATGAGATCCTTCCAGACTGGTCGGCGCACCTTAGAGTACAGCGCTTTGGCTCGCGCCTTGTCGCCGCCGCTCGCAATAAAGGCCATACGCCGATCAGCTTTCCGTCGGCTAAGTGCGTGCATCAGCGCGGCAAGAAGTCCGTAGGTTCCGGCCACTCCACCATACAACTTGCCGGTACTCTGCGACATGCGAGTACTAAGCCGCTCAGGAACAGGACGCAGTTCGGGTTCGGGCTTGGGCGCGGCTGGTGCGGCTGGTGCGGGCGTACCAGCCTCAGCGGACTGGGAGAACATCGCTTTTAGCGCATCCAAGTATCCGCCATCCGGAGCGAGCTTGTCTTTGTAGATTGCAGGAGTGAGTGCAGTGCCGCCGAGACCGCCTACCGCACCGCCGATCATTGCGTTGCGTAGGATCTTCGAGAGCTTGTCCTTCTTCGAGAATAGGCCAGTCAGCGCGCCAAGCCCGGCACCCCCGAGCGTCGTCATCAACGGGATGCTCGATGGGTTGATCTCCGCGCGCTTCGTGAGTCCAACCATGTAGCCGAGCGCGATCGCTTGATTCGACATTGCCACTCCTTAGAGGATCTGCTCCAGCTCTGCCTCAGCCGTCGCGTCGCTGACGTCCGGCTCGATGGTCTTCTGCTTCAGGAACAGCGTCAGGTCGCCGAGGTTCTCGAACACGTTGTTGAGGTTGTCCTCAAGCTCCGGCATGTCCTGCGAACCGTAGCGATCCTTGAACTTATCGAAGTGCCAGTAGTACATGAACTTGATCCGACCAATGCGATCGAGGCCGAGCATCAGATCGCTGAGGTACTGATCGACGACAGTGTTCGGATCCATCGACTTCACAAGCCCGGAGATCACGCTCGTGTCGAGCACTTCCTTCTGCCCCTGCGCAGCGGCCTGCTGCGCTTGGAACGTCGCGTCCATGTCCATCGTCGTCGCGCCGTAGCGATCGAGTGGGGTCTCGTTCGCCGAGACAAGCTCGTCCTGCGGATACATGACGCGCGGGTTCGTGAAGAGCGTCGGGTCGGTCGACGTCATCGGCTCCTGCAGCGCAGGTGCGAAAGGCTGCGCGTGCTTGACGAAGAACTTCGGTGAGCCGCTGCGGCGAGCCTGCTTCAGGATGCCATCGGCGTCGGCTTCGCGCATGCGATAGTCGATAACGAGCTTCTTGAGCGCGGCAATCTTGCTCATCGGACGTCCGATGTTGCCATTATCGCGCACCCACCACTCGATGCCGTCGGTGACGGCCTGAATCTCGCGGACGTTCGCACTCTTGAAGATGCTCAGCTCGATCTCGGCGATCGACTGTGGTGTGGCCATATCGTCCAGTTCGGCCTTGCGCCGCTTCTCTTCTCTGCGCGCCCAGTCGCTATCGGGGCGATCGAGCTTCCACGGCTCGATCATATCCTTCGACAGCTTGATGACCTTGAAGCCGTTCGGCACGAAGTAGTCGCTGCCGATCTGCGTGATGTTGTTGCCGGGCTTGTTCGTGATGACCATGCACTTATCGTAGCGTCCGCCGCCCTCAACGATGTTGTCGTAGCGACTGTACTTCGCATCCGACACATTGAAGGTCTGCCCACGATACGGCGGATAGAGCAGCTTCTTCATCTTCTCGTCGGCGTTGCGTGCGCGCGGCCAGTTGTCGAACTCGCCGTAGAGCGTGGTCCGGCCGTCTGCAACAACGCGGCGCTCGACGAAGAACGGTACGGAGCCATCACCCTTCTCGTTGACGAAGATGACCTTCTGCCGCTCGGACACAGAGCTGGGAGCGGGAAGACCGTCGAAGACCTTCTTCCATTCGTCGAACTTGTGACCCTCATTATCGACGAAGACGTTCTCCTTGTTCGTCGTCATCATGCGCCCGGACTTCGGGTCGACCACGGTCACGTTCCCGCGATCGTAGTCATACATGCACTCGGCACCCTTGGGGTCGAGCATGACGAGCCGCTGCTGATACGAGCCATCAGCCATGAGCACGCGACAGTACGAACTGCAGTGAGGGTTCTGCAGCGTCTGCGAGATGCGCGTCGAGTAGACCGTCGAGGTCTCGTCATCTCCACGATTGTCGCGCACGACATAGCGATCACGCTGGAGGCGCTCCTTCTCGTCCTCGCTCAGCATCGTGTCATCGAGATCGAGCACGTTCGCACGATCGGCGATCATGATCTGGACGTCGGGAGCCGTGTCCTCGATCATCTTGTCGCCGTCAGCCGCCTTCTTCTCCATGGGTTCGGCGACAAAGGCTTCCTTCGCTGCTTCGAGGATAGCATCCATGTCGTAGATGCTGAGCAGACTGTCGGTGAATGCCGCGTTCTTGCGCATCGTAGCGAGCAGCACACGTGCAGCGCTCCAGCCAGCATCCTTGATGAAGCTTGGGAGATCCCACTTGTCGCGCAGCGCCGCGCGCTTCTCGCCGCCCGGGGGGCTCATGATGACGTGCAGGAAGGGCTTGAAGTCGTCGGCTATCGTGGAGGACAGGTAGTCCGTCAAGCCACGCAGCGACTGATCGCTCGCATACTTCGACCCGGTGTACGGGGGCCGAGCCATCGCGTTGAAGTCGGGCTGCTGGATACCCATCTCGCCCGGCGTCATCTCCTCGGTCTCGCCGAGAATATGCGGACGACGGTTGAGGAGGTAGTTGATCCAGTTCTCCTGCAGCGGAACGAAGGCGTCCTGACTCTTCAGGTAGAGCAGGTCGTCGCCCTTCAGCTGACCGTTGAGGAAGAAGACGGGGGCGTACATCCACTCGTCCCCGACGCTGAAGCCCCACACACCGACGGCGTGCGTGTTGTCTTCGCTCTTATCGAGGAGCTGGAAACCTACCAGATGGTCCAGCAGGCCGGGCGCGCGGTCACGAAGGCGAGCGTGCGCGAGGTCAGCGAATGTTCGTTCGAATTCTGCATCTGGCATTTCAGATCCCCTTCGGCCAGCTAGTAGAGCGCGTAGCTACCCGCCAGCGTCCTTACGTGTACATCATCGTGTCTGTCGGCGACTTCCGACCCGGAAGCTGCGGCATCGGCATCTTCGTCTTCCCGCGTGTGGCTTCAGCGATGACCGACTCAGGCGCTTCATCGTAGCCCTCGTCGGGGAACATCTCCTTGCCCTGAGTGACGTTGGTCATCATCTTGTCGCGCGCCTTGAGGCCGCGCATCAGCTTCGCCATCGTCGGCATGAACGACATCTCTTCGAGCGGCATCCCCATACGACGACCCTGCTCCAGCTCGTGCTGCGAGAAGGTCGGCCGCTGCTGCTGACGATAGAGCCACGGGCGCACAGTCTCCGGAGCCTTGGAGAACCACTGCTTCACGGCTTCTTCTTCAGTCATCTCCGGCTCGGCGGGCTGCTGCGGCTGAGCGGTCTGCTGCGCAGCCTGATCCTTCTTACCGCCCCCGAACAGGCTCGAAATCAGTCCGAGCAACCATGTGCCGAGGTCGAAGCTTTCCTTTACGAGCGGCTCCATGATCTCTCCTTACGAGCTGAACGCCCGACGGGCGTAATCCTCAAACTGGTTGCGCATCAGTCGTCGCTTATCCGCAACCATCATCGGCTCAAACTTCGACTGAATCTGCTCGGGCGACATGCCGGTCCATTTGCGCCAAAGTGGCGCTTCATATGGCGGCGTCTGATCGTACTGCTGCGGCGGCATCATGAACGGCGGCGGTGGTGGCATCGGCCCGGCAGCCATCATCGGACCCGGGTAGCTTGCGAACTGTATTCCCGGGCGCGGGCCGCGCGGCATCGACGGGGCCGGTCGACCCTTCGAGAACTCGGCGTAGCTGACCGGCGTGCGCTTCTTGACTTCTGCCTCACGCTCTTCGTCACGCTTCTTGCGCTCTTGCTCCTGCTGCATTCGCTGACGGAACATCAGCGTCTGCCACGGTGTACCCATCGACGCGAGATAGCGCTCAACCGTCGGTGTCACCCACGATGGTTTGGCGATCGGCTGGAAGTACGCTGGGTTAATACCGACATCTTTGAAGGTACTGACCAGCTCGGGTGGCAGCGACTTCATTGCTTCGATATCGCCGCCCGTGCCCACATCTGCAGAACCGCCACCACCGTATGCGGACTGGTAGGCACCATACGCTGCACCGGGAATAGCAGCGAGCAAGCCCCATGGGCCAAACGCACTAGCACCCATAAGACCTGTCGATAGGCCGGAGCCAAGCGCGGGCAGGATATGGTCGTACCATGCAGCGAGCTTCTCAAGCTTCGGGCCGGTCTTGCCCTTCGCCCTCAACGCCTTCGCCGCTTTGATGAAGCGGCCAACCTGCGCAGCGGTGTGAATGAACTCATCCTTGCGGCCGGACTTCTCAATGCCGACGCAGAGGCCAAGTTCATAGGCTTGTAGTCGGTTCATTCTCAGCTCCAGCCGCCCGAGGCGAGCATGCGCTTGACGAGGTTCTCGCGACCCTGACGACCGGCGATGCGCGAGGCCATCAGCTCCATCGCGCGATCCCACATGTCACGCTCGCCCCAGTTCCCAAAGCCTGCGTCCTGCGCGAACTGATCATATGCCGACTGCTGCTGCTCGGGCGTCATCTCACCCGCACCGCGCGGCGCGAACGGCATCATTCCCATCCATGGGTTGCCGCGATTCATAGCAGCCATGTAGCCCATGAACTGAGGGTTGTATCCCTGATACAGCGGGTTCCACGACATAGGCATGTAGCCGCCTCGGCCTCCGCCGCCACCTGCGCCGGGGAAGATCTCTTCGAGGCCGGAGAGAACATCGCGCGCCTCTTCGGGAACCTGCTGCTCGGTAGCATACTGGCGAAGGCGGTGTGCAGCGTACGGTCCGTACTTGCGACCGATCGCCTTCTCGATGCTTGTCCACTGCTCAGCGGTGTACTCGTTCTGTGCCAGCTCGCGCAAGCGATCGTCGAACGCCTGCATCCGCTGCTGATACGTCATCTTGCCTGTGTCGATTGGCTTAGCAGCAGCTGCGGCAGGAGTAGTGGGAGCGGGTTTCGCTACAGGCGCCGGTGCTGCGCGCGGAGTCGGTCGTGGGGTCGGCTTTCTCGGAGGAAGCGTAATCCCCTTCTCCTTAGCTATCGACTCGACCTGCGACCGACCGGTGGACGGGCCGGATCGCTGCGGTGGTGCCGGTATCTGTGCTGGTGGTGCCGGTGTCTGTGCCGGTGGTGCCGGTGTCTGCACCGATGACTGTGCCGGTGTCTGTGCCGGTGTCTGTGCCGGTGCAGCACTTTCTGCATCAGTTGCAAGTCCGGCCGCAGTTGCCTCTCCGCCCGGCTGTGACTTTGTGGGAGGCACGGGCTTATTAGCGGGTTGAGCTAGCGACTCCCGAAGAACGTAGTTAGCGGGACGACGCGCATCGGGCTCTACAACCCGCATATTGCGATTCTGTGCTAGCGTTGCTTCGAACTCTTCCGGTGTCGTTGGCTGGGCAGGCGCATTGTTGAACGTAAACTCTACAGGCGCATACTTCTTATTGAACGCGGCCTGCGAGCGCGCCGAAGCTGCTCTATTGGCTTCAGCCATTCGTCGTCGACGCTCTTCAGCTTCCTGCTGCTGCCGTCGTATATCAGACAACGTATCCGAAATGCCTAGGCCAGCCTTCTTATGTAGGCCAAGTCTGCGTCCGAGTTCGAAAGCCAACTTCTGATCCATTTCGCGCTCCTAATACTTCGCCCCGGCCATCCCGTCGGGCTTAATCGGAGGCTTCCCGAACTCGGTCGTCTGCGCCAGCGACGGAATGAACGATTCGCTGTGCTGCGCAGCTCCGAGGCCACGGTGCACCGATTGTAGCAGATTCTTTTTCAGATGGAAACCACCAAGTCGTACCATCCAATCCTCGTTGTACCCCAGCGTCTCCATGGCGCGCACCATCTCCGGGGCGAACATCGGCTCGTCGGAGTGAGCCTTCACGGTCTTGAGTCCGCGCTTGTTGATCTCAGCGGCAATGCGCGGCGTGATCTTCGTACCGATGGAGTACTGGAAGATCGGCTCCTCCAAGTACATGCCCACGGCACTCTTCGGTCGCATGGGCTTCGTACCCGTGCGCGGCTGATACTCGCGTGTGAGCGTGCTGAACTCTACCACATCATCGGGCAGCATGTCGGTGGTTCCGTCGGAGTCGACAATCCGTGCATGGTTGATCAATCCGCGCGTCAGCAGCTCGATGTTCCGACGGTTCGCATCGATCTTGGTGGCCTTCAACGTGTTCCGGAAGTTGTTCATGAAGTGCCAGCGTCCGGCACCGATGCCCTTGTACTTCACAACCTCGGACGGGTTCGGCAAGCCTTCGCTCAATACGTCACCGGCCTCGATCTTGTCGCCGGGCACGACGGTCGGGTCGAACTCGGGCGCGACGTAGTGCTTCACGCCGCGCACGATAATGAAGTGACCGCCCTGCGGCGCTTTCTCGATGCCCTCGACAGTACCGTCGGTCTGCGCGATAGCCGCGCCGCCCATGAACGTACGTGGCACCTGAACGAGCTGGTTGATCGCATCGAAGCCGCCAGCGGTAGGACCAGCACCAACGACACCGCCGGTATGCTTCGAGGAGATAGCTGACTGCGTAATCGGCTCCGAGATAGCCTGTGCCGCTGCAACACCGACGTTGTCACCGATCTCGGGGAGCTTGCCCTTCTCGCGCACACCGACGCACCGGGCACACACACCATCGCGTGCCTGACACGTGAGCGGGCTGCGCACGATGATCTCTTTACCGTCACGCCCTATGCGCTTGGCTGCCTTCGTATCGATGATCGTATTCGCTTTGAAGCCCCCAGCGGGAGCTGCAAGGATCGAGCCAACGTTATCCGGGTCATCAGCGTCGACCGGGATGCCGTTGACCGTACCGCAATCATCCTCAGTGACGAGCAGCCGGTGAGATGCAAGCGCGAGCTGCTTGCCGAGAAAGCCGCCCTTCGGCGTGGCGAACTTGAGGTCGACCATGCCCTTTCGTGCCCCGTACGAGCCAGCCCAGTACTCGACTGGGTCCAGCCCCTCAGCGTACGAGTTGAGCAACGGGATCGGAACCGGGTTGCCTTTGTGGTCGGCCACGAGCAGGTCGCCGATGTTCGTCTGACTGAACTGAATCGGGTTGCCGCGTGCGCCGGAGTTGACCTGCATGGCGAGCGCGTTACGAAGGTCGAGCTGCTCTTGGAAGTTCAGTTTCCTAAGATCGTCGGCGCGCTTGCCGAGAAGTTTTATGACTCGCTCATTCTTTTGCTCATCGGTGAGCGGGGAGTTCAGAATCCTATTAACGCCACTACGTAGCTCGTCGCGAATCTTCTGTGCCTTCGGCCCTACAGTTAGAGAATCTAGGCTGATGGACGCCTCGCGGCCGTAGGTGGTAACCACCTCGGCCCCGAGGTCCATCATCTTCTTCGCGATCTCGTTGTACTGCTCCGGGTAGCGCTTCGCCACTTCGCGCAGGACCGTCTTGATCGTCTTCTTATTGATGGGACGATCGTAGTCCCGCATATCCGGCGGCAGGATGTCGTTGATCAGCAGTTGACCGACTGTAGTCTTCACCGGCCTACCTCCAGTACGACTGCAGCGTAGCCTGCTGCTCCCAACGACGGAAGTCGAGCCACTCGGTCATCTCTCGCACGAAGGCCCGTACGATCTCCAGATCCTTGAAAATGTAGTCCCCGCTGAGCAGGTTTTCAATGGCGAAGAGCTTGATTCCTATCTCGCTCTGGTCCGAGACGATACCGGTATCCCGCAGCTTGCGCACGAACCCAGCTATACGCTCATTGCGATTGCGCTTCGCATCATCCGGCAGCTCCTGCTCGCTCACCAGCGAGTTGATCGCCGACACAAGTGCGCGGTCATTCACTTCCTGCCGGTTACGAATGTTCGCCATCTTCCGCCGCTCTTCGATCGGAGGGATATCCATGAACGGTTCGTACTTGCGTGGCATCACTCACCCCCGTCCACAGGCATGTTGAGGTAAGCGTTCCTGTACGCCTCAAGGTTGTCGCGCGTGACCGTGCCATAGCAGTTCCTCGACGGATCCAGTGTCTCCGTTACGCGCTCCATGACCTTGTTGCACACGCGGCTGAGCATCCCCTTGCGTACGGTTGCCGGGATGAGGTTTCCGTTCTTGTCGGGTACGTCCATCTGCGGATTGCCGATCGTGAACTGCACCTGAATCTGCTCGATCGGCATGGCCGGAACGATCTCGACCTCCATCTCGATACGCCCTGTGTGCGCGTCAGTCTTCACCTTCTTGACGGTGTAGCCCGCCGGGTTGAACTTCTTGAGCTGCAACTCGTCGATGACAGTTCGAAGCTCGCGAAGGATCTCCAGATCCTTGAAGATGAGTCCTTCGCCCTCATAGAGACGCTCAACGACGAACTGGAACGCGCTGATCTGCACCTGCTCCTTGCCACCGTAGAGCTGAGCAAGCGTAACGATCAGCGAGATCGCGTCTGCGTGCGCCTCGTCGGGTGTCGTATACTCGTCTTCGAGAAGGCGATCGATTCCCTCACGCGCCTTTGCATACAACTCTACGTCTTGGAGCTGCGAAAGGGTCTCCTGCGCGCGTGAGCGCAACCGGTTCTCCATGTGCGTCACGAAACCAGCGCCCTGATTCACGCCAAGCCCCTTCGACACTTCCTTCTGAATGTCTATGAACAACTGCTGCTTCAGCGACTGCATCGCGTCGAATGGCATTGCCATCGCGACTCCTCTGCCGTTATACCGCTGGTGCCTTCTTCTTCGGAGGCTGCCCGGGCAACGGCTCAGTCTTGGTTGGAGCAGGAGGCTGTTCGACATTGGCGCTCGCCGTAGCTGTATCACCCTGCGGCGCCTGCTCCGTCTCGGCTACCTGCGGCTTCTGCGGATCCTGCTGCTGTGTCGTTGGTTGAATCCAGTCAGTGCCTGCGGGCTGATTCACGCCCCACATATGCCCGCCCGGCGACTGGATCTGAATCGAACCGCCTTCGGCCATCGTTCGGTTCGCCAAATCTTGGAAGCTGCGCTGGAACTTCTGCTCACGCTGCGCCACGGTCGAAGGCTGTGCAGGCTGTTGCGGCGGACGCGCAACCGGCTGACGGCTGATTCCGCGCGTGCCCGCGCCCTGCCGCCCACGTCGAGAGCGCGGGGCGTAGCGTCCAGAGGTGAAGCCACTGTACGTATGCCCTGCGGACTGACGCGGACCAACAAGCTCTTCATTCAGTCGACGCTGCTCGGTGGTTACATCGCGCGCGAAGTTGACGAGATCACCCATGCCGCCTTCGAGCTGGCTCGGGCCGCCCTCAGTCATGCGACGACTCGCTGCAGCGATCTGGCCGGGGCGGAAACGAATGCCTGCGCGAGCGAACAGCTGCTGCAGCGCATCGCGGCGCTGGCCGTGCCGGTGCACCGCACGCACGGCCTCTTCACTGAAGCCTAGTCGCTTTGCTTCCTCATTCATGTGCTGAATGGTCTGCTCGCGCGTCGGAGGCTTCGGGCGAGTATCAGCGAACGGAGCGTCGGTCTTGGTGCGCTCCGTCGTAGTCGGCGCGGGATCACTGACCTGCACCGTCGAGCCCATCTCGCCGCCCTCGCCACCGCCGGAGAGCTTCTTGGCCTTCGCTTCGGCGGTAGCAACGTCGGTCGGCGCTTCGTCTGCCGCCGGTGTCGTCGTCGGCGGTGCTTCCGTAGAGTCAAGCGCGCCGTTGTACTGCGACTGGCCAGACTCCTCGTTCAATCGCTTCGCCTCTTCGAGCGAGGGTGCAACCTTGAACGTCTTTCCTGCCTCACTGGGCATACCATACGAATCGACGAAGCTCTGCGTAACCCAAACGATGTTCTCGGCGTGCGGGTTGATCGATTCGCCGCGCGCCATACGCCCCTGATTGAGTACTCCAAGGATCTGATCGATCGGAGCAGCTCCTTCTTCTTCAGCGGTCTTCTGGCGCTGCGCGAACCCGGCAGCGGCGTCGCTCTTCTCCTTGGCAAGCAGATTCTGTGGTGCCCACGAGCCACTCGTCGGTGCGCCATTCTCAGCGCGCTTGCACAGAAACTCACCGGCGGTCTTCACCTGCTGCTCGCGATCGTTGAGAACCATCGACGCCACGATCTGCGCACCCGGTACTTCTGGCATAAGTAAGAGGTTGGCGAGCGAGAGCGCATCGTCGGTGTCGTAACCGGCGGACTTGCAGAAGCGCAGCACGCCTGCGGTGAATGCCTGCTTACGTTCCATCATTGACGACCTCCGTCCGAGCCAGCTTGTCGACGCCATAGCGCTTGATGACATCGTGGAACTTCTCATCGGAGCAGGTCGTGACGAGAACGTGGTCGGGGCTGACCTGCTCGATCGCAGCGATCGGCTGTCCGAAATTGTCGCGCACGATCAGCCACGTCACGCTGCAGTCGAGCACGCGGCCATTGAGTACGCTGCCAATCTGGTAGGTCACCTGCATCTACTCGTCCTCTTCGCTCTCACCGTTCGCTTCCTGCTCTGCCCTGAACGCTGCTTCCTGCCGATGCACATAGTCGGCGCACTTGATCTCGTAGGCGATAAGGTTCGCCGCACCCCGCATCATGGACGGAGTAGCGAGGAACTCCGTAGCAATCTCGCGAACCTTACTCACGAGGCTCGCGAAGCGTTCGTCCTTCTGCTCCCTCGCCTTCAGGTATCGAAGCGTCTTCGTCTGCTTCTCCGGTTCGTGGATTGGTCTCATCTACTTGCTCCGAAGGCCCGCGATGATGTCACCGATCTTCTTCGCCGACTTCACCTGCCCGAGTACGTCGCTCGCCGATGCGATCATCGGGTTCGGCATCTCCGGCAGCGGTTCGGTCGGGGAGAACGGAGGAGCGCCTGCGCCCATCTCCGGCATCATCGCAGCTACCTCGGGCGGGATCTCGGGGGCCGCGCCAACATCGCCCGGCGCAGCGGGACCGGCGCCCGGACCACCGCCGCCAATCGCCTCTTCAATGGCATCGAGACGCTGGGAGATCTTGTCGAGCGCCTTCGTCACGTCGGGAGAAGGCTCATTCGGAGCGCCCTCGCCACCGCCGCCCGCGCCACCCATCTCCGTCGCCACCTGCTGGAACAGCATGACGAGATCTTCGAGCGTCACGGTGATCGGCGTGCCGCCCTGCGCCATGGCCGGATCGGCTGGTGCGCCACCCGCCATCGCCGGATCCATCGGAGCACCCTGCGCCATCGCCGGGTCCATTGGTGCGCCGCCCGCCATAGCGGGATCCATGGGCGGAGCGCCACCCGCCATCGCCGGGTCCATCGGAGCACCCTGTGCGGGCGGAGCGCCACCCGCCATCGCCGGGTCCATCGGAGCACCCTGTGCGGGCGGAGCGCCCTGCGGAGGCGGCGCGAATGCATCCTTCTGTGTCATGCTGGCAAGCGCTGCGAGCGCTTCCTTCGCCATGTTCGCATCGAAGTCCATGTCATGCGTCCTTTCATCCACCAACGCTTTGCCGTGCGTTGCGCCGTGCATCTACAACGCGCGCCCTCGATTTGCTCATCGCAGAAAGAAGCATTTCGATGAACCGTTGTTCTTCGCGCGTGTACTCGTTCGGAGCCTCGTCCGAACCATTTGCCGCGAGATCACTTCGGGCGGTCAACGAGCTGAAGGGCACCGTCGGGTACGTCTTCAGCTGCGCCATCTTGCGCAATTGTTGAACGCGTCCAAAAATCTCGCGAAGCTTCATCAGTATCCGCCACCCTGTGCCGCGAACGGGTTCGGCGGAAGCCCGTAGCCAGCTTCCTGCGTCGCTGCCGCGAGCTGCGCATCGTGCCCGCCCGGACCCATCTGCGGACCGGCCCACTGCTGCGGGCCGTAGTCGTACTGTTCGCCGCCCATACCAAGCCACTCAGGCGGCAGGAACATCGACGCGAAGCCGAGCGTCTCAGCGCCGCCAAGCGCCGAGCGGCCAATACGCGCGGCCTGCCCGAGATTGCCGACGTTGGCCGGGTTCACGAGCTTGCCACCAGCGCGCGCCATAGCGCCCGGGTTCTTGAAGGTCTTGAGCAAGCGACTACCGGCACCGCTGAACCCGAGACGATTCAGGAGTCCGCCAAGCCCGCGCCCACCGTACTGAACCGTCTTACCGATGTTGGTAGCGAGGCGGGTGGGTGTTCGACTCAGGAACTTGAGACCCAAGCCGCGCCCGAGCTTACCAATACCGCTGAGAAGCGGGCGTCCGAAGGCGAGAATCATCTGAAGCATCTGCGGATTGATGGCCTTCTTCTCCATCTTCGCCTGCTTCACAAGCCCAGCAAGCGCGACGGCCTGCGCCTTGACGAGCTTCTTGCGCACCTTCCGCTGACGTTGCTTCTTGTAGTCGCACGCGCGCTTCAGCACGAAGAGTGCCTCTTCTTTGGTCAGGATTGGCATCGGCATCCTCCGATGCGCTGAATAGTTCTGCTCCGCATGAGCAATCTACTTGTTCAGCGCGAATGGCGCAAGAGTGATCTTACTTCTTGACCTTCCTGCGAGCGTACTTCTTCTTGCTGTGCTTTGGTCCGCACTTCGCGGACTTGTCACTCGACCCCTTGAACAGTTCGCTGCCGCCACCGATACCTGCGCCAGTGAGTCCGCCAAGCGCGAGCGAGCCAAGCGAAGGAGTCATGGAAATCTGATCGCCGATCCCCGGCATCTTGGCCTTGATAAGCAGCTTCGCGAGTAGTTCAGTCAGCGCTGCAGCCCCTGCTCCGCCAATCGCGCCACCGCCTGCGCCGCGACCAACGCGTCCCCAGTTCACGCCCTCATCCTTCTTTTCCTTCTTGTCGTCCTCGTCGGCAGCACGCTTACGGAACGCGAGCTTCTGCGCCATGCTGTCGAGCAGGTCGTGGCGGCCAAGCTCCTTGATCGCCGCCGCGACCTTCTTCAGTCGCTTGCGTCGACCGAGACCCATGAACGCCTGCTTGGTAGCCTCGTCCCGGAACTCGATCTTCAGTGGCATGGATAGGTTGAGCGCGCCCTGCGCGTCGACCTTCGCATCCTCGATCGCTTCGACTAGCTCGTCGCAGAACGCGTTCGTGGCTTCCTTGGTGAGCGAGCCAGCCGTCAGCTTCGACAGCGCCTCGGATAGGCCGTAATCCTCGACGACAACCTCCTGCGCCTTCTGTGCGGCCGACTTGATCGTGACTGGGTGCTTGAACATGACCCTATTCCCTTCCAACGTTCCTCCCATGGCGGCGCAGGCAACTGCCGTTTCGAGATGCTCTGCAACCTTCGATAGCTCTATTTCGAGCGGCGGTACTTCTTCCTTCTTCCGTCCGACAAGGCTCTTCGTGAACTTGTCGGCAAGTACCCCCGCGATCTTGATATGATCGCCGGTAGCCTCAGAGATCACAAGATGGATATCACTCATCGGACTCACTCCTGTTCTTCCACGCCGCATCAAACTGCCGACGCCATATCCAGTGCCGCACGGTACTCGCGAGCGCCGGTGTTATCGCTACAACCAACAGAACAACTAGAAGAAAGATGTTCAGGTTATCGGTATCGCTCATATCACTTCCCGAACTGCACGGAGTCGCCCACGCGCAGTTCACCCCTCTTGTAAGCGCGCAGGACGTCGGCCTTCGACATGAAGGTCTTCACACGCTTGTCCTTGGCCGTCGATGCGAGGTACAGCCCGTGCAGGAACTCCTGCCTTGGGAAGTAGTGCACGTCGAAGTCGGATGCCGCGAGGAGGTTCCGACTCGGCATCATCTTGTCGACCGCTTCTTCCACCGCCGCCTTGCTCACCGGCACATGGAAATTCATAGCGTCACCGTCGAAGTCGGCGTTGAATCCCGGCGTCACGATGGGCGGAATCTGCAGCGTGTTGCCCTTGGTGATGATTGGCCACGCCGCCATCATGCCGTAACGGTGAAGCACCGGCGCGCGGTTGATGATGACCGGCCGACGACCAGTCTCTTCGAGCAGCGCCTTGTACGCCACCTGATCCTGATTCTCGATCGCCTTGGCCGCAGCCATCGCGCCCATGCCGCGCCGAACGAGGTTGCGCATCACGAACGGACGGTAAAGCACCCACGCCTTGCTCTCGGGGAGGCCGACCTGATCCATGCCAAGACTGGGGTTCGGCGTGATCACGCCTCGACCAACGGTGTCGACAGCCGCCCCGAGCACCTTCTGCTGATACATGCCCAGCTTCGGGCTCGATCCGAAGATGTGGCGCAGCAAACCGCCGACCTGCTTCTCCTGCGTCTTCGCAGCGACCGGATCACCGAGACCCGTGACCGCCTTGTATGCCTTGTAGAGCCGCAGGCGCTCGTCACCAAGCTCGTCGTCGCCGAGATCGTTGCGCAGCTCGCGCAGGTCGTCGTTGACGCTCATGAGATCCGCGTAGAGGTAGTTCGGATCATCCACGAACGTCGTCTTGTTGAAGGTGGTGATCGGGCGGAAGTTCGGAGGAAGCACCGGAACCTTCGTCAGCATGAGGTCGGACGGCTTCTGTCCCGCCTGCTTCAGCGTGCGCAGGTAGCCAAGTACCTTCACGGCGTTATCGCGCTTCGCGCCGGTCGCCTCGCGCACCTGCGAGGAGTAGTGCTCGATCGCGTCGTCGACTTTGATACGCTTGAGCGCGCTCAGGATCGCCTTCGACCCGCGCTCACCGTTCAAGTCGTCGCGTCCGGCAATGATCCGCTCCAGCTTGTTCTGCGTCAGCCCGAGCATGCGGCGAATCGGCTCTTCCATCACAGGATTCGGGATAGGCTCAGCGAGGTCGATGTGAGACCAGCGCGTGCCACCATGGCCGCCGGTGAGGCCGACATCGAAGAGGCCGCCCTTCACCGGCTCCATGGCGTCTCCCGTGACCGTGTCGTTCTTCTTGATCGGTCCGGCGGACATCTTATCGATGTCCTTATCCGTCATGGCAAACAGATGCAGCTGCTCGCCCTTCTTCTTGAGGTTGATCCCCGACGCCTGAAGCATGCTCAGGAACTTGTCGTAGATCATCGGAACCTTCGGGCTTGCAGGCGTGTACCCGAGTCGGAGCGCACGCCAGAAGTCGTCATTGCGCTGCCCGCGCACGAGCTTGGCGTCGCGGATGACATCGGTCGCACCGTGGCTGATGAGCGCCATCATCTCGCCGACGCCGATACGCTTCGAGCCTTCTTGGCCGCCACCTGCGGGCATGCCCTCAGCCGTGTACGAGCCGATGTCGCGGCCGGAGAGCTTCGGCTCGGCCATGTGGTGAAGCTTCATCATGTACGTGTAGCCCGTGAAGACCTTCGGGATCTTCCGACCGCTCACCGGATCATGGATATCCTCGGTGTCGCTCATCCCGTGCTTCTGCAGTTCCTTCTTCGCGAGCGTGACATAGCTCTCGTCCATGAAGCCCGGCAGCTTGTAGGGCACGCCGGTCTTCTTCGCGATCTTGCCCAACGCGGTCTCGATGAGCTGCGCCGGGTTGATACGGCTCACGATGCCGAGCGACGACAGCGTGATGTCGAACGGCTTGCCGTCCTTGTCGTGCGGCATCTGATCGTCGGGGATGATCTTCGAGATGACGCCCTTGCCGCCGTAGCGATTGGAGAGCTTGTCGCCGACGTGCATTGGCGAGTACGCCTTCACGATGACCTTCCAGCCCTCCTTCGTCTTGTCGACATCCGTGACCACGCCTTCCGACTCGTGATCCCACGTCTCGGACGCGTCGCTGTAGAGCGTCTTGCGTGCGCGCAGCATTCCGCCGCCAGACGGCTTACGCTTGGAGATCGACAGCACCAGCGGATCACCGAACTTCACCTTCGTGCCGATCTTCACGACGCCATTGTCATCGATCGTCGACATCTGCTGCTTGTCAAAGGTGCCCGGATAGATCGACATATACGACTTCTTGCCTGCCTCCTGATTGTCAGACTGCTGGTACTTCGTCGTGTACATGTGCTCGCTGGCGAGACGCTTCGCAGCTGACTCACTGAGTACGAGCGCGTCATCGGCGTTGTACCCACGATATGGCAGGTATGCGACCTTCAGGTTCATTCCGGAGGCCACTGCCCCTGTGTCGTCGGTGAAGTTGCTTCGAGCGAGCAGCTGACCGGGAGCGACAGGATCTCCAACTCGTACGACAGGAGTGTTGTGGAGGTAGGTCTTCCGGTTGAAGGGGAAGTTGTTATAGAGATCGTAAGAGACCTTCTCTCCGTCGGCATAGCGCACGACGACCTTATCCTTAGTGATCTCAGCAACCGACCCCATACCCTCTGCACGAACCGCACCAGCCCGATCACCATAGATCTCCTCGAAGCTGCGTCCCGAACCATCATCGGCGAGGTTCTGAACGAGCGGAGCCTCGGCATTGCGAAGCGGCAGCGCCTGCGTCGCCATCTTCGCGCCCATGAGCAGACGGCCACCCTTGATCGCACTGACCATGGGGACCATGTTCGCCGTCGCCGTGAACATGTGGCTCGTGTGCGGCAGCTCGAAGTCGACATCCTTACGCTTCACGTACGCGAGCTTCTTGCCACGGATCATCGCTCGCACTTCTTTGCCCTTGCGCGCAAGCTCGCCGGGGAATGCGATGATGCTCTTGGCCATCTTGCTGGCGCTGATGCGGCGCGGCTTGCCGGTCTTCGCGTCGAGCATGTCAACGTAGATGTTCCCGTCCGAACCCTTGTACGTCCGGTGCGTGATGCGGCTGTCAACACCAATCTTCATGCCTTCGGGCGCACGAATGGGGTCGATCACGCCGAAGTGCGACGGCTGCACGGCACGCGCTTCGTCGGGAACAGCGTCGAGACCGGGCATTCCGCCCTCACCCATGCGGGTGACGCGCACGAGCTGGTCGAAGATCTCAAGCGGGTTCACCTCTTCGAGCGGAGCTGCGAGACCGCTCTTGAGCAGCACAAGTCGAAGCTGCGGCGAGAGCGCGCCCGCCGGGAACTTCGAGACGTTGCCCTTGTTGGTAGCACGCCACAGCAGCTTACGGGACATGCCGCCAGCGTCACGGGCGATACGCTCGGCGAAGAGATCCTCGGGGCCGAACACGCGCTGAAATGCGAGCGAGTCGCGATCGTCCGTATCCGCCTTGCGCTGGTTGATGTCGATGAGCTTCTTCGTGACTTCGGCGATCACTTCGGGCGACAGCTTGTCGATCTTGCGGCCAAGCGTCATCTCGGTCGTGTCGGGGTCAACTTCCATCTTCTCGAAGACACCACGCATCTGAAGACCCATGTCATCATCCGCGCGCTTCTCCATCGCTGCGTCACGCCCCACGAACTGCACGAACGCGCGCTTGATCTCGTCGACCGGCAGCATGGCCTTCAGCTCTTCGAGCGTGGTGAAGCGGCGCGGAAGCGTCTTCTCCTTCTTCACGGCTTTGAGCTGCTTCTCGACCTTCGCCTGATCGGCCGCCGGGTTGCCCTTGATGTCCTGATTGGCCTGCTGCTGACGCTCGATCAGCTGCATCGGCTCTTCGTTCTCCATCATCTCTTCGGCGGGCATCGACATGTCGACAACATCGGCGAGCTTCGTCGCCATCGCGCTCTTGACGAGCGTGTCGGAGATCGCTTCCTCAATCGCGTTCGTCACGGCAAGGAACGCGTTGGCCGTCTTCTCCTCGACGCCGTCGAACAGCGCTGCGATCTTCGAAGCGCCACGCGGCTGCTTCTTGGGCTTCACGGCGACGGTGATGTGGAACTGGAACTCCTTGCCGCTGTCATCGCCGCGCGGAAGCTCCTCGAATCCGAGCGACTTGCGATGAGCACGCAGCTCGGGCGACTTCGCTTCGAGGAACCATACGCGATCCATCTCATCCCAGCCCTCGGGGTCGAGATCGACGATGGCGTTCTGCAAACTGAAGGGGAACTTGCGGCCATTACCGCATGCGGTCTTCCACTTCTTGCCGTACTTCCCGATCAGCTGCTTCGCTTCCCAGTTGCGCAGAACGCTGATGTGCGGGAGATCGAAGCGCGACTCGCAGTCGACGTCCTGATCCTTCAGCGCCTGATACGCAGCCTCGGGCAGTCCCTTGTGGATCTTGAGGTACGCCCACGGCTTGTCCGAATCCGAATCGTCGCATACCAGCTCGCCGACGAACTTCGCGCGGCGGCGGTTACCTTCCTCGTCCTCCTGCGCAGCCTTGGCGAACTTGAACTCGCTGCCCACCCAGAGCATGCACCAGCCGGTCGGCGCGACGAAGCCCTGCACCCGGCGGCACGCGTTGACGCCGTTGAAGTTCTTGCAGCTGGAGCACTGCTGGAAGAATCCCGACATCGTGTAGTTCACGTCGCCCTTGGAGGTCTTGCCGTAGCCGACGTGCTCCTCGGAGTAGCCAAAGAACGCTGCCTTCTCGGTAGCGTCGGTGTCCTGCTGCTCGGGAGGGGTCTCCTCGGGCTTCTTCGAAACAAGCTTGTGATACGCGCGCTGAACGGCACGCGGGTCGGACGCAGCAACGTTCGCCTGCAGCAGGTCCGGTCCCCACGTCTCGTTGAGCTTGCGGTCGTCGTAACCCATCGAGCGAAGGATCGGATAGAGCTTGAGGTTCGCCTGCCCGACGTTCATGCGGAAGACGCCGGTCTCCGGCTCCATGTAGACCCTGAAGCTGCGCCCCGTGCCACCCTTGACGTTAAAGTGGGCCTCGATGATGCCGTTGTCCTTAACTCGACTGTAGATGCCGGGGCGCAGCCTCATTTGGGACGCTACGGTATACTCGTTGCCGTTGAAGACGAACGTACCACGATCGGTGAGATACGGAACCTGAGCGATGAGCCGTTGGTTAGTCTTGTCGACAATCTTGCCGGATGCGTTATCGACAAGTTCCCACCGACCAGCGAGCTTCCATCCGAGCGTCTGGCCGCGCATGATCGCCCGCTTCTGCTCGGAGTTGGTGTACTGCTTCGGCTTCACGTACTTCACGTCGTTCAGCCGCAGCGTGTAGCGCTGGTTCGTCATCGGGAAGCGCTCTTCGATCGCCTTCTGCACGTTCGTGAACAGAAGCTGGCGCGTCGAGCGCACGTCGTCGAACTCACGCATCGTAGGTTCGTTGGGAGCAGCGATTACGTCGGCCATCAGATCGGCTCCTCCGCGATTGTCTCTTTCTCGCCCGGATCTTTACGGTACGCCACAAGCGGCGTCGGTGTGGCAAGTGCGCGCCGCTTGAGCAGCCGCTCCAGTGTCTGCGAACGCTTGCGTCCTTCGTCATGCTTCTTCGCGTAACGCCACGCGCCTGCACCGGCCGCGCCGGTCAGCATCATCAGGCTGAGCAGGTAGAGTCCGGCAATCCCGCTTCCGGCTCCGGTCCACGGCCCCGGTGTCGTAGCCTCGACCGGATCACCCCAGCCTTCGCCATTAGCCTTCTTCTGCATGATCTCGGCAATCTTCGTGAAGTTGCCGCGCGAGAAGATATCGGCGAGATGGTCGACCCGCTCGGCGAGACTCGCGACCTTCTGGCCACTGTACTCGGATTCGAGCGCTTTCTGGAACTCTTCTTCTGCCTGCGCACGCTCGCGCTCGATGCGCTTCTTGCGTAGTTCGTCGTAGTGCTTGCCCGCGAAGTGCGACGTGAGTCCAGCTGCAGTGATCGGCAAGCCGACAAGCATCGACGCGCCGAGCGGATGGGTGATCGGATTGTCGGTGGGTTGGAAGAGATTCCCGAGCGCGCCCTTGAGATCCATGCCGCCGAGCAGGTTCTTGACGTACTTGTAGATCAGCGGCGACATCAGCGCGCCGCCCGCAAGTGCGATCGGCAAGCCGTAGCCCGCTTCCTTCTCGCTCGCGGCTTTGATGGGTACTTCAAGCTCCTGCTTCGGGAGCTTCAGCTTCGCGCCCGCTCGCTCGGTATCGAGATACTCGGTCATGAGCTTCTTGCGTCGCTTCTCGGCCTTCTCGAAGCTTCGCTTCTTCAGTGCAGCCACGAGTGCAACCGCCGGTATGCCGAGCAGAGCACCGCCGCCGACGGCCTTCAGGAAGCTGCGCCAGCCCACGGGCATTCCACCGATGTCGCCACCGAGCCCCTCGACCTCCTTCGCGAGGTCGCCGCTGGCGCTGAAGCGGTCAACAACGTCGTCGAGACTGAGTTCGGCCTCCTTCAGCATCTCATCGCTGATAGGGGCACCCTCGGTCTCGGACGCCTGCTTGATTGCGAGTGCAAGCTGTCCCATATCAGAACCCTCTCTGCGGGTTGTACACATACAGATCGGCCCACCGCAGGAAGACACGCCAGTTCTTCGTCTCCGGATCGTACTCCCGGTCCTCAGCAGAGATGACTGCATGCCCGTTGGAGTACATCGTGTAGATGTCCGCCATGCGCTTGCGATCCTTCTCGTCACTCATATCGAGAATCTCGACGTGAGCACGCACGCCCTGCTTGGGCTGCATATGATCGGGATCGTCGTTCTTCAGGTCGGGCACATGGCCACGGAACGGGAGACCGTCCATGCCCGGAAGAATCGCGGGCATGTCGCGCTGCCCATTGGATGGATCGATCAGCTTGCCGTCGATATCCCAGCGATCAGCCATCAGATCTCCACCCCTCCTGCGGTCATCGGAAGAATCTTGTTGTGCGCGTCGTCGGGCTGCGTCTCACCCTCTGCCTCGCGCTCCTGCGGCTGATTCTTCTTCGCACGGCGTTCAGCCTGCCGCGTGAGCCGCTTGTAGAGCGCCATGCGCTCAACGTGCCGCAGCTCTTCCGGATCAAGCGTAGGCTCCCGAGAGAGCGAGTATGCGGCGGTCGAAGCACCGGCACCTAGGAGCGGAATGCCTGCAGTGGGGATGAGAAACGTGAGTATGGCGAGGTTCTTCGCCAATCCCCCTCCCTGCCGGATGATCTCCGCGAGTGCACTCGTTTGCGCCGCCTTCTCCAGCGCGCCATCGAGTTCGCTCGGCCGGATACCCGCCTCGGCGAACTTCTCGTAGAAGCCGTACTTGAACGCATTCTTCTTCAGCTTCTCGACGTCACGATCCTTGCGCTCCTTGTTCTCCGTGTGCTTCTTCGTTCCTTCGCCGACCGCCTCGATCTTCCCCTCGTCGACAGCGTCTTCCATACCCTTTTCGAGATCGTCGAGTCGCGGCTCGTAGTAATCGTCTCCCTCTGTGAGGTGATCTTTCGCAATCTCCTGTGCCACTGCCGGATTGCTCGTGTGCTCAAGCTCTACTTCGGTGCCCTTCTCGATCTGAGCCTTCGGGAACATCGACGTGGGCATACCGGCGGCGAGTCCGCCGGGAATCACGTCGTCCTTGCCACCAACGAGCTTGGCGAGGAGGCGATAGATCTCCTCCTCCGCCTCATGCTCGTCGACGCCGAGTGACTCTGCTTGCTGGTGGAAGCCCTCGTCGTCGATACCCTGTCCCATCTGCGTGATGTAGTTCACGAGCTGCTGTAGGATCTCGGGCGGCAGCGACTCTTCAGCCTCGTGCTCGGGCGATTCGATCTCGCCTTCCTCGTGCTCTTCGCTTTCATCCCCGTTGGCACTCTTCACGACGTACTCGACGAAGCTCTGCATCTTCGGCATGCCGCTGATGCCCTGCAGCGCCTGTGCGAGCGACGGAGCTGGCTGCGACGGCCCATTGAGGCCAAGCAGATTGCTGGGCGCTTCGGGCGTGCCGGGAGCGGCCGGTCCCATAGCCGACGGGTTGCCGCCCTCTTCGACGACCTTCTCCTCAGGCGTGCGGTGAAGCCCGGGGTAGCGCAGCTCTTCGATCATGCGCCGCCGACGATCGGCCTTCTCGGCCTCGTTCTTCTGAGCAATAGCCTGCAGAAGCGGAGCTTTCTCCATAACCGTGCGGAAGTCCTGCCCCTTCAGCGCTTCGAGCGCGTCGATGCCGATGCCCTTCTGATCGAGCTTCCTCATGCGCTCGGTCATCGTAGGCGTGGGCATGCCGCTCATCGGCTGGACGCCGGGTAGCCCCGGCATACCTGCGCCGATGTTCGCCTGCTTGAGGTGATTTTTGAACGCGTCCAACAATCTCTGGGGCATGGGGCTGCTCCCTATCGCATGAATGGGCTACCGGGGGACTGCGCTGCGGGCGCTCCCCGGAAGTAGCCCATGATACTCGAAATCGTGTCGAGAATGTTGCCCGTATCTCGGATTGACTGCGGCTTCGTGCCGAGCAGCATACTCAGCAGATTCTCTCTGAGACCGAACGGCTTCGCGGGCGCCGGGCCGCCCATCCAATGCGGCTTCGCCGGAGAGCCGCCGCCCATCCACGCAGGCTTCTGTGGTCCGCCACCGCCGAGCAGCCCACCAAGGAACGCCTGCTTCAGCAGCCCAGCCGATTCGTGGACCTTGTCCCAATCGACCGAAGCTGCATGCTCGAAAATGGATTGTAGTATCGTGATCTTCCCGGTCTTGGGGTTCATGTAGATGTCCCCAGCCTCTGGGTTCTCTGGGTCAAGCGGTCCCAATCGAATCGAATCTTCTTCATCGTCATCAAAGCGATGCGCTCCTGCATCGACTGCGCGTTGATCTTCTTTCCACTGCTCTTCATCCTCGTCGGGTTCCTTCTTAGAGAATGGCCAGAGCGCTTCCTTCAACAGGATGCCTGCGTAGTCGGATGCTTTCCTCATGTCTGGATAGTCCTCGTGAATGGAGATCAGTCCGGGCGCGCGGTACGCCCCACTCGGGAACTGACCCTGTGCCTTGATCCGAGCAATCCGACCAAGGAACTCCTCCGGGTTCTTCAGCATTGCCCGCCGAAGATCCTCGGAGAATCCCGTTCCTACTTTACCAACTGCGGGGCCGTCAGGCGAGAGCGAATACTCGAAGCCGCCCGCTCCGACGCCCTCCAACCGCTTCTCGCCGGGGAAGATGTCCTTCACGAACACGTCGTGCTCGTCGTACAGCTTGACCTTCGCGGGCTTGCCGCCCTTCTTCGGCCACGCTACAATGCCCTCATGAGTAAGCGGATCACGCCCACCCTTGACATCCTCCCACAGAGCACGCTGTTCTTCCGGGGTCTCGGCCATTCGTGGGAGATGGAACTTGCCTTCAGGCAGATGCTTGAGGATTTCGCGGACCTTATCAAGGCGCTCGGCAATCGGGACGTCCATGCCGATGGGCTTCTTGCCGTACTTCAGGATATTGAAGATTGCATTGCGGAGCTGAACGCCCTGCTCGCGCTGCTTCTTCAGCGATTTGCGCGTCGAGGAGTTAAGAATCCCACCCAGTTCTTGGGGAGGGATGGCACGATCATCACGCGTACCGTAGAGTTCCCCACGGAGAATTGATCCCACGAGATGCTTGGGGATGTTGAGGCCAGTAGTTCCTCCAACTCGGTAGGTGTGGACAATAGGTCGGCCAGTCGTTGTCGGCCGGTATGAGAGAACATCGATCTTATCCGAGAATAGCTTGTAGAGGGCTGCTGCTCCATCGATCTTCTCCATGTGGAGGTACTTCTCGTCGAAGAGCTTCTCCACGTCCTCGGCCGGAACCTTGGCGTACCGAACCTTCTTGTGCTTGATGACCTCCGTGGGCGTCGTGTTGATCATCAGCCACGAGCCGCCCTGCGTCTTCTTCGTACGCGGCGAGCCGCCGGTGGGCGGTCCGCTCTTGCGTATCATCGTGTACATCTCTGGGTGCTTCTTGTGCGTGACCACGAAGTTGATCTTGTTCGGCTCGACCTTCGTGACCAGCACCGTGCCTTTGTCGTGCGTCTTCACCAGCCCCTTGCCGTAGCCCGACGTTATTTCGCCCTCGAAATTCGCGTAGGCTCCGGTGTGAAGCGGTTGTTGGAATGCTAAAACTTTCTGCCCCGACTCCTCGGGGAGTTTGCGTGATGCCCAACTGAGAAGTGATGGCTTGCCGCCTAGGTTTGGTCCGAACCGAATATCGTAGTGCGGCCCAGCTCGGTCAGCTAGGTGGCGCTGGATCACATACAGAAGCTCACGGCCCTTCGGGAGATCCGTAACGCTCCCGAAGCGCCGTGGGTCTGGTAGGCCCGGCGCGAACTCAGTCTTGGCCACTGCAGGCTCCTGTCAAAGCCCGTGCATTATAGACGAGTGCCGCGAATCAGGCAATATACATCGCGGTTCTTGTCGACGTGGTCGATGTCGCTCCAGATGGGGTTGCCTATCCCGAGATCGGACAGGAATGACTCCTCTCGGGCCACGGACTCCTTGTTCATCGTGACGATCGTACCTCCGACAGCCGTCACGCGCGCCAGCTCTCGTGAGACGGTCTCCCGGTCCTTCGCCGCATTGATGCTCTGCATCGTCATGATGTCGACCACGAGATCGAACGTGCCGTCGTCGAAGGGCAGCTGGAATGTGTTCAGCGTGACGGGCGTCACGGTCTTGCGGTTGTTGGCCGCTCTGCCCACCCAATCGCCGAAGAGATCCGCTGCCCACACGTGCCCGCACTTCGATGCGATCTGCTGCGTGAACCGCCCGTAGCCACAACCGAAGTCGAGACCGTGCGTGTAGAAGCCCGTGAGCACCTTCGTCAGCTCGGCCCCAATGATGGTGCCCTGCCGCACGTGATCCTCACCCACGTGGCCCACGCACTTGTCGCCGAAGCGCTTCTTGCGATCGGTCCAGTATTTCAGCGTGTCGGAGAACATGTTAGTCCTCGGAGATCGTAGGATATACGTACCACTGAATGGTCTTGTGCAGCCCTTCGAGCAACTTCATCTTCGGCTCGAACTTGAGTGCTTCGCGCATCTTCGTCACGTCGAGCACCTTGCGCGCCGCGCCGTTGGGCTTCTCCGTATCCCAGACGACCTCGCCCTTGTATCCGGTCAGCTTGACGATCTTCTCCGTCAGTTCCTTGACCGTCGTGCCGATACCGGTGCCGATGTTGATCGTACCCATCGCCAGCTTCTCGTAGGCGAGGAAGATGGCATCGGCAGCGTCGTCGACGTACATGAACTCACGGATCGGGCTTCCATCTCCCCAGCACTTCACACTGGGCTTGTCCTCCTGTACGGCTTCAATGAAGCGCGCGATGAGCGCACCGACGACATGCGAGCGGTAGATCGTGAAGTCGTCGTGCGGGCCGTAGAGATTCGTGAGGATGGCCTGCCCGCCCATGATGCCGTGCTGCTTGCGATACTGCCGCTGGCAGACCAGATGGATGCGCTTGGTCATGCCATAACCCTCGACGGACTCATGGCACGGCCCAGCTTCGAGATTCTCCTCGACGAGGTCTTCCCCCACGTCGCCCGGGTAGGCGCACGCTGAGCCGACAGAGAAGACCTTCTTGATCTTCATGCGCGCGGCAGCCTCCCACACGTTCAGCGCCATGATCGAGTTGATGTGGAACATATCGGCAGGCTGGTACATGTTGATGCCGATGCCGCCGTAATAGGCTGCCGAGTGAAGGATACCGTCGACGTGCTCGTGCCGCTGCAGGTAGCGGCAGACACTGTTGAGGTCCATCAGATCCATCTCGGTCGAACGCGGCGCAAGAACCTCGATGTGCTTCTCCTGTCTGAAGCGACGCACGAGCTTCTGTCCCAGAAAGCCTGACCCGCCAGTGATCAGAATAACCATCAGTTCCTCCTCGTGAAGATCGCATCACCCCAGAAGTCGGGGGTCGACCCCGGCTGGAAGTGACGCAGTGTGAATCCCTGCTCGTTCATGTACTTCTCGATCTCGGGCAGCAGCTTCGTGCCTTTGTACAGCGGCTTGAGCCACGCCTCACAGATGACCAGCTTGCAGTTCTCCAGCGTCTTGAGCGCTCCAAGCAGCACCTCGTAGTCGTGTCCCTGCACGTCCGTGACCATGACGTCGATAGGCGGCAAATTCAGCATGTCGATCGCCACTACTGCCACAGGGATCGTCGTATGGGTGCGTATCGACCGAAATCGCTTCTTCGCTATGTCCTTGTCCAGCGGGTGAAGCGACGAGCATTCGAGCGGGACCGTCGAGTACCACGGCCGAACGCCTGCCCGATCCGACACGATCTTCTGCAGGCATACGACATCCGGGTACTTCTCGCCGATCACCTCGGCGTTCGACGAGTCGCCCTCGACGCACACGATCTTCGCGTTCCACTGACGGTACGCTTCGATCTCCTGCCCGATACCAGCGCCTACGTGAAGAATCGTAGGTTCGTCTTCCGGCTGGATCTCTGCCAGCCGCATCCCGATGTCGATCAACGCTGGCACAACTTCCCTTCGATCAGATAGTGCCATCCGAAGAGCCTTTCGAGTGCACGGAACAGGTGATGAGGCATCCACCGCCATGGCAATGCCTGCCTGTACTCGTGCCGGACGTACTCCGGGATGCTCCACGAGAAGATATGTTCCTTGCGTGCGCTCGTCAGCTCGAAGTGCGGTTCGAGCAGCTTGCGTACCCCGCGCTTCGTGTAGGTGTACGCTACAGGAACGCCGGGCTGGGCCTCGCACGTTACGCTGCTGATGAGCATCTGCAGCGACTTGATCGAGTACTTGGCGTACAGCATGAGCTTCAGCACGGTGTCAGGACCGGCGAAGTTCGCCAGCTCCTGCATCGCACGATCCGGACTCGGCGTGTGGTGAATCACTCCGAACGAGTAGATGAGATCGTACGGATACGGATCGACGGTCCGGCTCAGCTCCTCGCAGTTCGCCTGCTTGAGCACCACACGATCCTCAAGACCGTACGCCTTCACGCGCTTCTCGGTGAGTTTCAGGCTCTCCGTGGAGAGATCGACGGCAGTCACGTATGCACCGGCTCGCGCGAAGCTGACGGTGTCAGTGCCAATGCCGCAGCCGATCTCCAGTACGTAGCGATCCTTCCATCTCGGGAATTCGGCGAACGTGGGAATGTGCGGCTCGACGAAGTACTTGCGCTTCTCGACCTGATCGAAGTACTCACGCGTCCCGACGGGGGCCGTGCCGTGTCGGATGTTGCACGGGCGCGCGTCCCAGAACTTCTGGACCTCCTCGATGGTTGCGGTCATACGAACTTCCACCTTCCGCCTGTCGCCCCAGCCTTCTGCTTGCTGGGCTTGTAGATGCCCATGTTGTGCTTCACGGCCGGATGCTCGTAGATCGAGCGCTTTACCTTCGCACCGAGCTGACGATACGTGTGAGCGGGGTGCAGGATCTTCGGGTTCTTCAGCGTACAGATCGGCGTGCGCGAGCGGTTGAGCGCTACCCAATGCAGCCAGTTGTCCCACGCCGCCGCACCCATCACGTAGTCGGGCATGTACTCCAGCATCTGGAGCGCGAACTTCTTGGTGAATGCGAAGTAGTCACTGCCGCCCGTGCGGTGCGCCTTGATGTCCTTACGCTGCCACAGCGCCTTGTAGCTCGGCTCGTCTACGGCTGGCCTATCGAGGTTGATGTCGTAGCGAATACCAACGACGAACGGATTGGGGTTCTTGAACAGCAGCGATCCGAGCTTCGGGTGGAACTTCGGGCATACGATGATGTCGGAGTTGATGAGGCACATGTACTGCGTCGTCGTGTGCTCCGCAGCGACAGCGATCAGCGAGCGCAGCATCGGATGCGTGGTTTCCAGCCCCTGATCGCACGCGAGCTTGACCTCGGGGATGTACTTGAAGCCGTGCTTCTCGCAGAACTCCTTCACGCCCTTATCGCGGCCGAGCGCGAGAATCGGGTTCGTATCCATCTTCTCGCGCTTCCACGAGTAGACGGCACTGCGCTGACCAATGTCGTCGGTCGCATCGCCGATCTCCTTGAAGGTCGTGAAGAAGGTGACGTTACTTTCCATAGACTTCCCTCAGCCTCTCGTCTGCCAGTCGAAGGTAGCGATTGTTCTGGAGATACTCCGTCAGCTGCTTGCCGAGCTTGTGGCGAGGGAGCACCTTGATGACGGTGGCGTTCGCGGCGCGAGAGCGCTTCTTCTGCGTGTCGCCGAGAACGTTGGTCTGCTCGAAGAAGAACTTCCACCCATCGGAGAACCGAATGCCGAGCTTGTTGCACAGGTTCTGCAGGAAGGCATCCGGGTCGCGACAGAAGTGCTCGTAGCGCACGATCGGGATCTTGTGCTGGATGAGCTTGTCGACGTAGACGAGATACGCCTTCGCGTACCGGTTGGCCTTACTGAACTGACGATCGGACCAGCCGTGGAATTTCGCAAAAGATAGTGCACAGTCGACCGCGTTGCGTACATAGGCTACTGTACGCGGACCGTTCCCGAGCAGCACGTGTGTGCGAAGATCCTTGTGGGTTCGCCCACCATTGAAGTCGGTGGTATAGAAGCTGTTGATCGTCCAGTCGCGTACGACTACCGCGCGGTTCTCTCGCTCCGCCCACACGCGATCGAGATGATCGACGCAGGAGAGCCATGGCGTGCCCTTGGGGATATCGACATTGAACCAGTTGCGCGCCTGCCAGTGCGCGGAGTGAATGCCTGTGTGGATACTCGGATGAACCTCTGAGAGCACGGCATGACCCATCGCAAGCAGGCACCTGTTCAGCACCGTAGCGCCGGTGCGCGCCCACGCGTAGATGAGCGGCACGTTGACACGAATATGCGGTTCGGGAGCCTTGAGAACGGTAGGCGCTCTCGGCTTGGCCTTTCGCCTGCGCTCGTCGAGCGCACGCTGCCGCGCCCGCGAAATTGCGGCTGCGCGGGGATTCTGGTTTGCTCTATCGCCTTTGTATGCCCGGCTCATGACTCACCGCTTCAGAAGGTAGTTCTCGCCGTCGTAGACCTCGGGGTCAGAATAGCCACGTGCGGCCAACCACTTCAGCGCATCCTCGGCACTCTGGCCCCGCTTCCCCAACGCATGATTCAGCTCGACCATGACGTAGGGATTGAGATGCTCCAGTGTCGACTCGGCGCCCTGCAGCACCTCAAAGTCATATGAATCCACATCGATCTTGATTGCATCAACGTGATGGAGATTCTCGCGATCAATGAAGTCGTCGATCGTGACGAACGTATACTCTTGGAACTCGGGCGCCTGTCCCCAGACCTTGAAGATGCCATCCTCGATCTTGCCGCTCTTCGCACCCATCGCGCAGCGCCAGCAGTCGACATTGTCGCCGCACTGATCCTTCGTCTGATTGTGCTTCACGTTCTCCATGAGCATAGCGAACGTCTCGGTCGGCTCGATGGCCAGCACGTGACCCTTCGGTGCGAGCTGGGAGAAGAGGAGCGTGTAGTAGCCGATGTTCGCACCCACATCGATGATGGTCCAGTCTTCCTTCACGTGCTGGACGAACCACTTCTTCGTCTGCATCTCGCAGTTCGGGTAATAGTTCGCGAACTGTGGATAGAATGCGATCAGCTCGATGGGGTCTCTGCCGGGAATGTTCGTGTGCATTATGATGGCCTCGATGGTCCGGGTCGGAGGGTGCGAGCAATCGGAGGCGGCTGCGTGCGCTGCCTCTTGGGGCTTGGCTTCAATGCACGCTGAGGCGTGGGCGGCTGGATACGCTTGCGCGGCGTCACCGCCTTCGAGACCCCCACAGGGGTCGGATGCTTCGGAAGCGGCGGGATCTCGCGCATCTTCGGTGCGGGTACGAGCATGTCGAAGCCCATAACCTTCGTCGTCTGCACGTGTCCCAGCCCCCAGCGTCGCCGATCGTTGGTATACGGCATCCACAGCTCGGGGTTGTATTCCGGCCCCCACGGTGGATCCTGCGGGAGCCGCTTGTGATTCACATACGACGACTTATGCCACAGATGGTAGCAGCTGCCCGTCGCTACGATCTTGCCCTTCAGCTTGATCACCTGAGAGCACAGCCGATGGTCCTTGTGGATTTTCGCCCAGCGGATCGTCTCATCGTAACCGAGCAACGCCTTCCAGTAGGATACGAGCGCCATCTGGAAGTCCCCCGCGCCCTGCGTGTACGCAGGAGGCACCGACTTCCAGTTCTTCACGACGATGTCCGGACTGGTCAGCTCCTCCGCGCGCTCGTAGACACGGTCGGACTTGATATCGGTCCGATGCACTGTGCGATAGAGCGTGCGAGGCTGGCAGCCCTGCCATCCGGCAAGCAATTCCACGGTATCGGGGCCGAAGAGAATATCAGCGTTCGTGCACAGCGCAACCTTCGCAGTGCTGCGCCTGAGCGCGACGTTCTTGGCGAAGAACTCCATGATGACCATCTTCGGATTGTCGCACACCATCGAGTGCCACTCGGGGCCAACGACGTACGCCTTGGAGTTCGGAACCTCGTTGATGTAGCGATGAGCCAGCGTGCCGAGCTTGTCGTGCGGCGAGTTCCACTCGACGAACGTGAACTGGAAGTCCACGTCCGCCTCAGCGAGTGCTCGCGCATTGAACTGTGAGGCATAGATCAACCGACCGCCGAAGTCACCGGTGTGGTTGTCCGCCCGCCCGACAACGATGATCTCAAGCATCTTTGTTCAGTACCAGTTCCAGCCACTCCATCTCCGCTTCGGGGAGCGGCATCTGCGTGCCACGGCGCTTCACGAGTGTGATACCGGGGATGCTACGCTTCGGCACGTACTTCATCTTCGGCTGATTCCACTGCGTCCCAAACGGATAACGATCAAAGCCCATCACGTCAAACTGATCCGTCGAGCGAATCTCCTCGACAAGCTTACGTACGCCTGCCATCTGCGTGCTGTCGTGCATGATCCAGAAGTCGGTCAGCTTCTGCGCTCCCAGCCAGTCAGCCTTCGAGCCTTCGTAGGAGTGATCGCCGTCGATGAAGCACAGTCCGAAGCGGTGGCCATCCTCCGTAAGCTCCTGCAATGCATTCTGACTGTAGTCATTCATGATGTGAAGAAACTTCTCCGGGGCGTGCTGAACTTCCCAATTCTTCTTTATGTAGGGAATACACGCCGGATTCTTCTCGATCGTGACGATGTGCACGTTCTTCGTCGTGTTGGTCGCCGATGCGCCCTTCCAGAGCGACAGCGTGCCCAGCCCCATATTCGCACCGATCTCAAGGATGCGCTTCGGCCGCAGGAGTGCTGCGATGCCGTAGAGGAAGTAGTACTCCTCGATGAGGCACGACTCCGAGAACGTCAGTCCTTCACACTTAATGGCTTGCAGCATGTGTACGCTCCTTCAGCAGGCTGTCGACCTCGTCCCAGAAGTGTTGGTACAGCCAGTGATCGCACCGTTGATTGAACCACTGGAGCCCGCGCAGCGCTATCGGCTTGTACTTGTCGAACCGGCGCACGAGTTCGGTGAGCTGCGGTATCAGTCGCTCCTTGACCGGACGAGCGAGCTGCACGTAGTTGTTGTCGGGTTTCAGCCCAACGAGCTTACACTCAGGCACCGTGGGAGCCACCATCAGTGAGCATGCACTCGGGATCTCCGAGTACTTGTTCACGAGGTAACCGAACTTGTCCTGCCCGAACACACAGATCTTCGCTTGCGACAGATGCTTCGACCACAGCAGGAGGGGTGGAGCAGCGTACTTCGATGCGCTGATGTTCTCCTTCCCCACCTTGGGCGCTGGCGTGCCCCACAGCTTCAGCTTGAACGGTACCTTCGTATTGCGCAGCAGGTTCCAGATTGCCGTGCGCTCGGGGTACACCGGCCCAGCCACGCCGATCACCATCACGTCGTACGGTCGCTTCTTGAACGTCGTATTCTGGTTCGCCCAGAACGGATCGGCGAGGAACGGCGTGAAGATGACCCTCGTCTGCTTGGCGATGCTGAACGCGCCGTTCCAGATCGATGGATAGGGCGTGAGCACGGCCGCAGGCTTCTTGTCGAAGAGCTGCTGCGCGCGCTTCTGGATCGCAGGCGGATGATGATCGTGACAGTACAGGAAGATCGGCGGGTTGCCCTTCTGCGTAAGCAGTGGCGTCTGTCCGTGCACCGTCATGATGATGAAGTCGTAGTCCTTCAGATTGTAGCGGTCGATGTCGCCGAACCCGCAGAAGGTCGTCTGGTACGGACTCATCCGCTTGCGCCAGAGCATGAGACCGGTCTTCGGACCGTGACGCACGAGCAGATGCGGCGCTCCGGCCACGAACAGACACTTGCGCCCGGGCAGGTCGGCGTGCTTCCCCAGTGCGAAATTGTAGTTGCGACGGAGATGCAGCCACTCGGGCTTCAGTACGTTCGCACACTGCTGCTGCATCTGTGCCTTGTGCGCCGGGTGCCCGCATGAATGCGGCTTCCACTGATTCCTCCCCGAGATGCGTGACTGCCACTCCATGAGCGTACACAGCTCGCAGTTGGTGATCTCGCGCGGTCCGCCGTAGGTCTCCATATGCTCGCGCGTGATAGTGCATAGCGCGAGATCGTTCCCCCATGCGACCGTGGAGAACTCCTCGCGCTGGAACCACGCCTTGCGAGCAAGCTGAAAGACCCGGGACGCCATCAGTCAATCCTCCACGGGTTGTGAATGACGATGTTCTTGGCAATCTGACCCACTTCGAGCACGCCTTGGTTCAGATCGACGAGCGACTTGAATCCGGTGTCCGTGAACTTCGAGTAGTCAACCGCATAGTTGCGGCAGTCAGCGTCCTTGCCGATCGACGCCTCGTGAATGTACATCGGGAAGAGCTTGTCGATAGCATTCGCAGCTTCACGCTTCGTGAGGTTGAGATGATCCGCTCCCACGTTGAAGATGTGCCCGCCTACGCTATCGAACTTGTTGATGGCGTGGAGGTAGCTATCCGCAGCGTCACGAACGTGGAGGAACGTGCGCCTGTGGCCGCCCTCGTAGATCACGAGATAGCGCTTGCGCACGGCGTGGAACACGAAGTTGTTGATCAGCAGGTCGAAGCGCATGCACGGGCTACCGCCGAAGATGGTAGCGAAGCGAAGGCATGCAGCACCCGCGTCCTGACAGATCTTCTCCGCCTCGGCCTTCGTATGCCCATAGTGGCTGAGCGGGCTGATCGGCGTCGTTTCGTCACACACGCCATCCACCATGCCGTACGTGCTACCGGTGGAGGCATACACGAAGACCTGATTCTTCGACACGTGCTTGGCCACGTTGCGGCTGCCAACTACGTTGGTCTCAGTAGCAAGCTGCGGGTCAGCGGCGCACGCCGGGAAGCCCACAATCGCGGCGAGATGAAGCACGACATCGTTCTGACTGACGAGCTTGCCTACCAGCTCCTCGTCACGGACGTCGCCCTTCACGCAGTCGAACACGCGACTGATGGTCGCATGCCCCAGCAGCGAGTGGAATCCATAGTCTAGCTTGTCGAGTACGGTGACGCGATGTCCCGCATCGAGAAGACGCCCGCAGAGCACTGATCCGACATAGCCTGCTCCACCCGTAACGAGAACGTTAGCCATTGGTATGCAATCCGTTTCTGTAAAGGTCGACTACACGCTTGCCAGAGAGCTTGTAGTCGAGCACCTTCGCGAAGACCTCGGGCTGCAGCCGCATGTTGACGATGATCGCATCCGAGGTCTCAAGTAGATCATCGACATTCGCCGTAAGATTGTGCATCAGTTCCGCAGCTTCTGCATCGCCACGAACCATAAGATCGAGCGTGACGTCGTCGGTGTCCGAGAAGATCGGATCCCAGAAATGGATCCCCACGTCATCGCCCTCGGCAAGCGCGAAGAACTCCACAGCGAGCGAGTGCCGAGCGTCGGGGTATCCGGGGCGATAACCCATGCCGATCATGCCGAGCGTGTTAACGTCATCGTGATCGGCAGCTTCCCGGTAGATGCGCTGGATGCGGTCGCGGTTGTGGAGATTCGCCAGTGCGAGCGTCGGGCACCGATGCGAGATGAGGTTCTCCAGCAAGATGCCGCGCAGGATGGCGCTGTCCTTCGGCAAGCACGTGCCACTGAACGGAGGACCGGCCTTCATGTGGGAGAGTGTGAGCAGTCGTCCGGCGCTGCTCTCGCAGAATGTCAGATGCGTGACGATCGTGGGGTCGACGCCGAAGTGGTCGCACAGATCACCCAGTTCGTTGGCGAAGTTGATCTTGAGACACATGTACGTGTTGTGCATCAGCTTGACGAACTCGGCCTCTTCGTAGCTACAACGACTCTGCTCCGTCTCATTCCATGTCACCGAGCGAATGAACTTGTCGAGCTTGTCGTTCGGCCTGCCGATCTCGCGCTGCCACGACTTCAGCGGTCCCATACCGAGCACGATCTTGGGCGGATGCAGGAAGTCGGTCACGCCAGCGCCCGCGCGCAGGAACACGGGCTGATACACGAACTGTGCCTCGCAGTCCTTGAGCGCGGGAAGCACGTGCTTCGCAATCGTGCCCGGAAAGACCGTCGAGCCGAGGATGAGGATCTGCCCCTTCTTCAGGATGGGCGCCAGATCCTTCAGGAGGCCCGTCAGAGCGCTGAAATCACAGACCTCGTACTCTGACCCCTCGGGAACGATTGAGGGCGTCTGAACGGCTATGAAGATGATCTCCGCATCAGCGACGTACGCGAGATCATTGGTGATGTAGGCGCGCTTGTAGTCGATGCCATTCCAGCAGCTTTCCTCGCCCTCGAACAGCTTCCCGCTCTCCCACGCTTCGAGCTTCGTGCGGTCCTTATCGATGACGATCAGGTCATGCCCTGCGAGCAGCGCTGCACCGCCCCAGCTGATTCCCATGTTGCCCGCACCGATGAGTGCTACCTGCATGCTATCTCCTCGCGATCTTGAATGGCTTGCGCTTGCCCTGCAGTACCATGCGCAGGCTCTGCTTGTAGCCGAGATGGGTGGACATATCGAGTACGCCAAGCCACGGCCTCGGCTTCATCTTCAGGAACTTCTGATCGTAGTACCAGTCGGACATCGACTTCTGGTCCACGCGCCCGGTGACCTTCGGGATGCCGAACTTCTCAGCGAAGTCACGTCGAACAACCCAGCACGGGCCGTTCGACGTGTTCTTCAACCGCACCTCATAGTCTCCGATCTGAACGGTGGAGCGCGTGGGGTGCTTGCGCTCCTGCAGTCGATCGGTATGCATCGCTGCAGCTACCACATCCTCGCGCTCGTCGAGCACGAGCTTGCCCGCCTTCAGCCACTCGGGCTTGAGAATCATGTCGTCATCAACCCACGACACGTACTTCGCGTCGCTCGCTTCTACCTGCTTCCACATCTGGCGCAGCGCGTACGACTTCTGCCACTGCGGAACGTTGCGCTGATTCTTGATGATCTGTTGCACGCGTCCAACAGTCTTCAGCCACTTGTACGTGCCGTCGATCGAGCCGTTGTCGATGACGAGCAGGTGGGCATCTCCGATGTCGGATGCGAGCAGCGACTCCACGCACTGCTTCAGGAAGTCGAGTCGATCACGCGTGATCACCGTGATGATTGTGTCGGGCATCAGAGTCGATCCTTTTTGTAAACGCTGTAGAGCAGCTTAACGATGGTCCCCGTGATCTGTGCAGGCGGGAGCACCACGCCCTTCTTGTGCAGGATCACTTCCACGGGCGTAGCGAACGGATTCCAGTCCTTCTCGTACCGAACTTTGTTGCCGCCGCCGATCAGGCTCTGGAAGCGGCTCGTCGCCCACACGACGTGAGGCACGCGGCAGAGCGACGCCAGATGCATCGGACCGCTCGACGGGCCGATCACGAGCTGCGAGCTGGCAATGAGGTTCACCAACTCGTTCAGTGGCATGCCGCGCTTGTCCGTCACGCCTATGGGCAGGAGTGAAGCGTGCTTGGTACCGATCGCCACAATCTCTTCACGCTTTGCGATCTTCTTCGTGACGATCTGCTCGATCAGTCGGTCCCACATCTTCTGCGGATAGTTATCCCCGGCGAATGGAGCAGCGCATCGACGATTGCGCGCGTGAATGACGACCTTCCACGGTGTCGGGATCAGGCCGCCATATGGCACGAATGACTGATCGCGGAGCTTTCGTCGAGGAGGACGGCGTACCCAGCTCTCCAGCCTAATCACTTCGTATCCGAGCTTCTGGTACTTGTGCTCGTAGGCGCTCAGCTCGCCACGAACGCGCGCGACCTCGGCGGGGTTGTCGACCTTGCCCTTACGTGGACGGTGCCCGTCACGATCGCAGAGGATGACATGGGGAATGAAGGTGTGACTGAAGTCACGGTAGAGCGGCCAGAGCCCTTCCGTGCTGCAGATGATTACGTTTCGGGGATCAATACCCTGAGCCTGCTTGCGTACGAAGCCCTGCCACTCCATCAACTCCCAGCCGAACTCCGATACGCACGGTCCAGCGATAAGCGCCTTCATTGCCCTGCGGTCCCTCCTCGATTAGGGACGGCGGCGTCAGCCAGTCTGTGCGCCGGTCATCTGTTGTAGTGCTTGGAACCCTCCCTCAAGCTTCGCCTGATCCCTTGTCTCGTCCATCTTCTGGATAACGAGCGCGTGAAGCGTCTGATCGGACTTCTTGAGGTCCGTGAGCTGCGACTTGCGGATCTCGTACGGCATACCAAGCATCTGCATCGCAATCTGCTCAGCCTGCGATTGCATATCGTCGGGTGTCGTTCCACCCGCCGGAGAGGGCTGTCCAGCAGGAGCAGCGCCTGCGGGAGCGCCACCAGCAGGAGCGGGCTGACCGGGCATCTGCGGCTGGTCTGCGGCAGCGAAGATCTGCTCGAACTCCTGCTGCTTCGCCTGATCCTCCTGAAACTTCTTGCTCTCGTCGGCGAACTGCTTCTCTTCCTCGAACATCCGCCGTATTTCCTCGCGCCAGTCGATTCCATACGGTGCGAAGGCAGTCTGCTTCGAGATCTGCTGCGAGGCGGCGAGCTGAAGCTGGATCTGCTTCTTCTCGATGTCCTCGGCGAGCGTCGTCGGCTGGAGGCGTCCGCTGATCTTCTCCCAGTTCATCAGGTCGGTAATCGCCTCGAAGAACCAGTTGACCCACCCGTTCATGGCGGAGACGAAATGCGTCCACGTGCGCTCAAACAGACGCAGCGCCATCGGAGCTGCCTGCACCTGCAGCGTGCCACGGTACATCTCAGCCGGAACGCCCATAGCATTGAGGAACTCGTCCATGCCTGCATTGATGAGGTCAACGGGAGCGAGATCCTGCCCCTCGCCACCAAGAGCGCGGTAGTCGATGGGGAACGGGAGTGCATTCCACTGAGTCGGATCCTTGCGATGCTTGCGAATCATGCCCATCACGCGGCCCATGAACGAACCAGCATTGACGTGATACAGCGGGTCGACCTCGCCAGTGCCCGAGCCCTTGCCCGGCGTGATGATGCGGAATGGAATGATGTAGTCGAGACCGATGGCCTCGTTGTAGCGCTTGAGCACCTGCACGTACCACGCCTGCTTGAAGTTGGCGAGGATGCGCGGAATGCCCCATCCGGCATTACGCAAACCGGCGACGCACTCCTCTTTGAAGTGGTAGATGATGCCCTTGTTGAACTGGAACCACTTGTCGGTGCGCAAGCACTCGACTATTTCCCACGGCGTCGACTCAAGGTAGAACGGGTTGCCCTTGCGGACCTCTCGCTTGATGTCCGAAGGCGGGATCCAATAGTACGCAGTCTCGTGAGAAATTGGGTGGTGCTGGAGACGGACCTCGTGGGGCGACCATCGAATGATTCGTGGCTTATCCTCTTCCACGGAACGGCGATCGACACGTTCGAATACTCCCGTCCACCCACACTGTGGACACGTCGCGTTGAACTGCCAGTTCTCAAAGGAGTATTCCATCCGACCGAGCGTGCGTTCGTGGAAACACTTACGACAGCGAAGATATCGGCGGAATGGAATGTGTACGGAAGTGAATGAATTACCGTAGCACTGCTTCGTCAGAATGCCGTTATCGATAACGAACGTATGCGTCTCCATCTCGACACAGCAGAATACCTCGTCAACAATACCTGTTCCGCGTACTTCCTTGACTCCGATATACTGACCATAGTTCGTGGGCTTGTAGTTCTCCTCGAACTTGGCTCTATGCGCTGGGATCAGGAAGTCTTGCGGCAACATCGACTGCTTAAGCAACGTGACGTAATAAATGTCACTGTCGTATACGTCGACGTGTCCGTCATCACGAACAAACTCCGCCGTACGCCGCTGACTTCGGACAGGACCAGCGGACATACCGATACGAGGAAGCTGTCGAACAATTGCCTCCAACGTAGCGGAGGATGCCTGCGTCAGCATCGCACAACCGTGCGTGTCCACAGTACCATCAGCAGACAGGAAGCCGCATACGAAGCCGTACCAATACTCCGCACTCATGTCATTCGACGGGAGCGCCTTGTAGTGCGGCGGCAGACCAAACATCTCGACTTTTCCAGAGTCCGGCGTGTAGTCGTCTACATCCCAGTACGCCAGCATGACCGCGTCCTTCTCCCCGAAGAACGTAGCCTTTGCCTGCTTGCCCTTGTTGTACAGTGAGCCGTCACCAAACGTGAAGCCGTGGCGAACGCCTTCCTTGAAGTCATCACCCCGCTCGGGGCGAGGAGCTACGACTCTGGGGATCCTGTATCCCTTCCGCAGTTCAGCTGTAGAAACTTCAACCTCTTTGTCAGAGCAGTTCTTGGCGATCCACCGATGCTCGGGCGTAGCCAGCACGGTGCGGCCGTCGCTAAACTCAACTTCGAGAAGTTCTTGATGACCAAAGGACTTGAACTCTGCGGGGCGATACACGCCATCTTTCGATAGCACGTCAACAGTCTTACCCACAAGCTCGCGAAGCTTGAAGACGCCACCGCGCGTGACCGCTTCAGTGTCGCCGTGGAAACACATGTAATCGTCGCCAATAGTAGCGAGCACGTCGAGGATCTTGATCTGCTTATTTAGGAAGTCTTCGTACTTCTCCTTCTCGTCATCCGATGCATCCTGCAGTTCGATCTTCGTCAGGAAGTAGCGAACGACACGCTGCGCAGCCATGCGAAACGTGCCGTTGGTTACCCACAGATACTCACACCAGCGCATGACGTCGTAGAGCGAGCGCGGCATCTGTGTGGATGCGTAGTCAAAGAACGGGTCGGGGAATGCTTGAGAATACCGGTTCGCCGTACTGTTGGCTGAACCGACACCGGTCGTTGGGAACATCGGGAAGACAGCTTCGGCCATGCCGACCTCTACTTCTGTTCGTGTGCATCTTTCAGGTGAAGCGGTACGGCCTTGAGTGGAACGGTGTCAGCTTCGGATGCGCGCTTGTCCATCTCCTGCTGCGCCTCACGCGCATGACGCAGGCAGAGCACCTTGTCATCCATGATCGTGTACGAAGGAGCCTGACAGTAGTCGCAGCGCGTCGAGCCGATCACGACCTTGTTTGCTTTATCCATCATCCTGCTCCTCTGCGATGAACAGTACCGTAAATGTAACCGAGTCGTCTGGCATTGTAAACTGAATTCCAGCCCACACGCACGTGAGCGTCTTCTTGTTGACCTGTACCTCGACGACCATCGCTTCCTCACCCTCGATCTCGGGCAGCTCGTAGGTGGTTCCGAGTTCGGCGTTCCGAGACATGAGCACCAGCTGATTGCCATCGCGAAACACCGACGAGTACTGCTGGCGCACACGCCCGAATGTCCCCTTGATAGCGACAGGTACCGTGGTGCGCTTCGGGATGGTTACGTTCGGAACGTCGAGCGTGGCAGGCGGAATCTCGTGCGTCTCGTCGACCTCCACACGTGTGGGGATATCCGTGTCGACAGGAGGAACAGCGCGTCCGGCCGGTGCTTGCTTCGGCGCTTTGTTGGACGCGTTCAAAAATGTCTGCTCCACATCGGCCTCGTCCGGGCTGGCCTTCTTCTCCGAGCCTTTGGCCAGTGCTCCCGGCTCGACTACAGCGATGGTACGCATTTCACCACCTTCGCACACCACGATGTTCTGCTCGATCTGAGGGTTCTGCGCGTCGAAGCCCATGCTGCCACCGACCTCTCCGCCCTTCCGGTGGGAGGGGATGACGGTCGCATGCAGCGCCTCATCACGTGCGTATTCGGTGCGGTTCTCCGGCCCAAAGTCGCCTTCTGTGGGGGTCATATAGTTTTGCTCCAAATAATGTGCCTACATAATAATCCTGCGAAACTACGCGGTCAAGCTGATAGCTAAAGAAAGGGCGAACCCATCCCGCCAGCCTTACGACTGACGGGACGATCCACCCCTCCTACCATCCGAGGATTGTAGCCACAGCCGCGAAGATGACGAGCAGTATCACTCCCACACAACCACACGTACAAGCACTCCCGTGATCACACTCAGGGCACAGCTGCGGGTATTGCTTGAGCGTAGGCTTGCCGCACATGCGACACGGTCGGTTTGACATACTACTACGCCTCCTCGCGCATGTACTTCTCGTCCATGACGCCCAACGCGTAGCTCATCAGCCTGTCCATCTCGGCCAGCGGCTCACGCACGTAGACCGTATCTGCGTCGTACGGCCCGACCTTGATGCACGTCCCAGCCGAGGGCTTCTCCGGCTCCTTCGCCTGATAAGACACGATCTTGTGCGCGTTGAGGCGATAGTCCTCGCCATTCAGCATGTGGAGCAGAAGAATCATCGCTTCCTCCCATTGAGCTGTCGTTGCATGTTCAGGATCCTACCGGCCTCGCTAGCCGATCTGGGCACGTGCGTACGTGCTCGCTTGCGTAGTGCCTCCTCCTGTGCCCACTCCTTGGCCCTGTAGATGAGCAGCATGGTCGTAACCGACGACAGAGCGTACAGGATCGCCAGACTGATCGGAATGAGCCGCGTCAGGGTCGACACTGCAAGGGCTATCAGGGAGGCCAAGCAGATCGGAGCTGTAGCACGCGCGATATCCTTGACCAGCGGAGGATTGTTCGGGGTGCACAGTCTCACGAGGTTGGCCGTCAGGCGGAAGAGCAGATGAGTGAGCAGGAAAGCGACGACCCCCACGTAGAGGGTCGGCGCCTTCCCGGTGCGTACGGAGAGCAGGAGTTCGAGAATGGCTGGGATGGCAAGCAGGCAGGCGTTGACGAACAGGATGGTCGCCGCGCCCATCAACACGCCGTAGATGTGCCTGCGCATGACGCCCTCCTTGGATCGTGCCCGAGCGCCTTGGCGCGATTGATGAACGACATGTTATTCAGCACCCGCTTGCGCGCCTCGTAGAACAGCGGCATCTGCGAGCGCGCGGCGAACTCCTCACGCAGGCAGAGGTCCGCGATCGCGGCGTCTGCGCTCTTATCACGCACCACCTCGGCGAGTGCTACCTGCAGTTGTCCGTCGTACATGGCGTGGTACTTCTCGGCCAGCTCGTCGCCGCGTCGCGGCTTGTCCGAACGCGCAATGCGCACGACCTCGCCGGTCTGCAGGTAGTACGTGCCATCGTGGTCGAACACGGCCATGATGACCTCCGTGCTCTGGGCGATGACGATCCCGCCGTGGTTGCTGGGCAGGTAGGGCGCGCAGTCCGCCACGGATTCGATCATGCCCTTGCCGCCCCGCACCTGTGCGAACGCGCCCCACTTGATCCAGCACGTGTAGCGCTTGCCGAGGTGGAGGAACGGCACATCCTCCTCGTGGCTCGTGTTGAAGCCCGACACCACCCGTCCGACGAGCGAACCGGACGGCCAGCTCTCGCGTGCTATGTCTACGAGCATGACAGATTCTTTCTAGCGCAGATGATCGCGTACCCAGTCGGCGAAGCTCATGCCTTCGGGGCAGCGTGCGCGAATGTGGTCCTCTTCCCCGTACTCCTTGGCGTCCTTCTCCCACTTCGGTGCGCACGTGGGGCAGATTGCCCGGCTGTCGAAGAGGATCCCGCCCGACTCCTTGGATTCGGACCAGTCCTCGTTGCAGCCGTCGCAGATCACGAAGTCGCCGGGATCGATGACGATGTGCTTCACGGGTCCGAGCATGTGCACATCGAAGCCACGATCCTGCATCAGTCCGGCGAGGGCGGAGGCGAAGCTCTTCCCGGGTGGGAGCTTCGCCTTTGCCTCCTCGGCCTCGATCGCTTCCAGCCGATCCTCAGCCTTCTTCAGCTCGGCGGCCGTGTAGTGCATGGGGTTCTCGAACATCTTCTGCAGGCGCTCTTTCTCGGTCATGGGAGCACCTAGACGCAGAAGCGGTCGATGTGGATGGCCTTGGTCTCGCGGTCGGCGACCCGGATGACCCGGAAGGGCGTGTCGTGCAGCGGCTTGTCGAGCTGCGCCGCCATCGCCTGCTTCACCGGCAGCGGGATCAGCACGACGTCGACTTCGCCCTGCTCGGCCAGCTGCGTCCACGCGAAGATGAGCGCCGCGCACCCGGTCGACATCTTGAACGTGATGTCGATGTCCGTCGTACCCTTGATCCCCGGCTGCTCGATCTCCTCCACGTCGAGCTTGCCCAGCACCGCGTCCTCCTGCGAGGCGCGCGGGAGGACCGTCCCATCCACGAAGTTGAACGGATGCGGCGAGCTGAAGTTGCCCACGCGCAGCCCGTTCGTCAGCGTCACGATACTCTTGTCCATGGTCAGTTCCTTTCATCCCACGGGAGCTAATGGGAGAACCATCTCCCATAGAATGGTGACGCGCTGCTGGGCTGGTTTAAGCTGATAGCTAAAAAGGAACACTGACCACCGCCGCCCCCCACGGCGGCGGTGGTCATTCCGATCGTACCGGCTAGCCGGTCTTGCGCTTGCGCTTCGACTTCGCGGGCTTCACCTCGACCTTCGCAGCTTGCTTGAGGTACTCATCCAAGCGCCGCTTGATCGTGTGCATAGACACTTCGAAGTCTTTGGCAATCGCAGCGTACGAACGTCCGGCTTCACGCATCTTCGCCATGCGCTTGAGCTGCTTCTCGGTGAAGTCGATGCGCTTACGCGTGTGTGCCTTCGGCTTCTCGGCCTTGGACTTCGGCTTCTTGTCAGACATCGACGTCTTCACGTACTTCCCCATTTTCTGTACGCGCTCCTTGAGTCCGTAGTCCTTCATTGCGTCGAGGAACTTCTCGGACCCAATCGAATACTGGAACGGGGTACCGGCAACGTTGAGCCGCGAGTTTACGGCCAAAGCCTCACCGGGAATCTCGATCGCCGACTTGCCTTCATAGTACTGCGTCCACGCCCACGCAACTGCATGAGAGAGTGCGCGCGGAGACGGCCGCGCTCGCTGATTGAGCGCGTTCCGCGTACGATCCTGTACATCGATCAGGAACTCACGAAGCGCCTGTCGTGGATCATTCGCCTTCATGATGCCGTTGTGCGCAACACCGTGCCAGAAAAGCTTGGCCTTCCTCGGCTGCCACTGCATGGTGATCAGCGCGACCGACAGGATCGATTGCTGATAGACTGTCGGACGCCGCAGCGCACCCATCCGCCCTTCGAAGACTCCATTGAGGCTGATCATGGAGTCCACGAAATGCTTGGCGAACTGGCAGTACAGTGCAGGGTAATGCGTCTGCACCCTCGCGATGCTCTGCGAGAATGAATCAGCGATGAACGTCACGGCACTCATCAGCTTACCAACGCCCCGCTTCCCGAGAATCTCGATGATCTTCTTGCCGTAATAGGCCACGAACATATCGGCCTTCGTACGGCTGCCCATACCGGTGTCGAATGATATGTACAGACGGTCGACCTGTGCCATATCCTTGCACTTGTACGTGATCATGACGAAGTACATCGGGATTCCTGTTCGTGCGATGGTCGTGAGCCTGTGGTAGCCGTCAACGATGAATGTCTTGGCCCCGACCGCCGCAAGCGAGAGTACCGATCCCGGTCGGAAGGCACCCTCGTCCAGCATCATCTCCAGCCCGCCGAGTGTGACGTTCCGCATCGGGCGCTGCTTCGGGTACATCATCGTCTTGAGCATCTCGCGCGCCTTGACCGGTGTGATCCGCGTCAGCTTCACGCGGATGCTCAGGATAAACCTGAACAATCCAAACAACGAAGACAGAAAAGCCATTGTGGTATTCCTTTCACCCACGGGCAGTAGCTAGTGCTTCGGGTCGCTCTTGAAGTCGGGCATGAGCGACCGCGCGACGTCGTCGACGATGGTGTTGCGCGACTGCTCGCACTGCTTGATCTCGGCCTCGACGCTCCTCAACATCTCGCACCACTCCTTGGTGGCGTCGTCGGTCGGATCCTCCAGCAGCGTCTTGTGCGCCTCACGCAGTACGCGGAGGCGTCGCTCGTTGTCGTTGAACTTGCCCTGCGTCTTGATCTCCAGCGCCATGACGGCGCTCCTTTCATTTCGGCCACGTGATGTGGCGTTCGATAACTTCGCACTTGCGCCTGATCTCGCGCTGTGCCTTCTCGTCGCTCTTGATCGCCCGCTCCATGCATTCGGGCACGTTCACGCATAGGTGAATGCGTTGCCGTCCGTCGTAGTAGTACGTCGTGTCGACGACGTTTGGGAAGCAGACGAACGTGCCGGGTGCCGTCATGCCGCAACGCTGGCAGTACACGGACTTGAGCTTGCGTGTGCACTCGTAGATGCGTGGCAGATCGTACGGGAACAGCAGGATATGTGCGACGGGAAGGGTGTACCGGTCAGGCAAGATCGTGGCGAGCTTCATCAGCGCGCTCACGTCCGGCATCTCTATATTCCTTTCCACCCACGGTCACGTCTTGAGCCTCGTGCGCACCTTGTACCCGCTCGGCAGCTTCAGCTCAGCGAGAGACTTGGCGCGCATAGCATCTGCGAGACCGAGACCTTCGGCGCCGATGAGGTCGACCACCGTGTTCGTCCGGCGGTCGATGATCTCGACGATGTAGCGCAACTGGGTCGGGTCTAGCATGGTGACGTCCACTTCGACACTTCGCAGATCGCACAGTCGAGGTAGCCCGAGCCATCATACAGGTAGTTGAACAGGTAGATCACCTCGCGGACGATGTAGCGCGTACCGTCTGCGCCACGTCCACCAGCGGTGTCGATTACCCACTCGCCCACGCGCGGCGGCATCGGCAGCTCCATGACGAAGTCTGCGGAATTGGCATCATCGTCCTTCGTGCGATCGTATGCGAACTGCGACTTCGGGATGATGATGAACTCGATACGCATGCGCCCTCCAATTGTTGGACGCGTCCAACTATGCGACAACGCACTCGCATTCGCAATCCATCGCGAGTTCGACCTTGAACGACCGGCGGCTGCGATCCTTCTCCAGAATGGACTTCAGCCGCTGCGCTTCCCGGTACAGCATCTTCGGCCCGACGCACTGCACGATCTCCTTCGTGCGTCGATCGATGACGTGAACCATCCACTCTTCGTTCTCGGGCATCGCTCCATGTCCTTTCACAGTTGGCAGGGCTACCCACTGTAGCGCCCTCCAGATTCAAGAAAGTGGGCGTGCGCCGACAACCTTCCCGAAGCCGACGCACGCCCGTTCCCGTGGGTGGGGAACTGCTACAGTTGACGACAGTTCAGATTGTGAAGGATGGTCATTGCGTCGCTGACACGATCCCACGCATGCATGTCGTTGCGTGACGAGAATCGACTCCCGTCGCGTTTGAACGCGCTCTTTGTCAGCGCGTCCTTCACGATCGATATCGGCGCTGCCGAGAACCAGACCGTGATCTTGTTCTTGTCGTGGTGCTCGCGGAAGATGATGGCCTCGCGAGCGTTCCCGTTCGCCTTGACCACGGCAAGCGCGACTCCCTCACTGTAGTCGAAATCGTCCCACCAGCAGTCCGCGTCGGACTCGCCGCTCTTGGCGTACACCTCCGACCAGTTGTGCCGAGCGAGTTCGCGAAGCAGCGGATCGATCGCGTAGGTGGCAATCGGAACCCACCAGTCGCCGGTGGCACTACTGTACTTGAAGCCGCACGTCTTGAGCACCTCGATGATCGCATTGGCCTTCAGCCAGAAGCGAACGATGATGCGCTCCTTCGTGCGGTAGATCCCACAGTAGTTACCGCAGCGATGCAGCAGCACCGCATTGCTCTGGTTGATCGCGATGTTCCAGCTGCTGATGACCTCACCGATGTTCGGGGTCTTCGCTGCAGCCCCAGCCCCGGCTAGGGCTAGCGGTCGAAAGGGCGGACGGCGATCTTCTGCTTGTCGGGGTCGAACCCGCCCTCTTCCTTCGATTCGAGGATCGCCGCGCGGATCACCGCGTCCTCGGGGGTCTTGGCGACGACCTTCTTGGTGGGACCGACGGACGTGATGACGTCCTTCTCGCCGATGGTGCGCACTTCGTACTCGAACGTCTGCATGCTCTTCTCCTCCCGCTTTCGCGGAGCGTGGATCTTCGGTGTAACCGCAGGGGCCGGTCGTGCCGGATTGACGCACATCGCAGTGACGTCGACTTTGACCTCAATTGGGTAAAGCTTCTTCCCGTCGCTGTACTTCCGCGACGAGATCGACAAGGTCTTGTCGAAGGGGATGAGTTCGTCACTAGACAGGTGTTGGTACGGATCTTCCTTCAGGCGGATCATGAAGTCGAACGGATCGTAGCCCGGGAAGAACTTGTGGAATGCCTGAATGAACGTCGTACCCGGCGGGACCATTTCCACACGCGGTTTCTTCTCGTCATGTGGCATGAATCCTCCAGCCAAAGTGGGAGCCTCTGCTGGAGCTTCGCTTACCAACCAGCACCGCGCTGGTTAGGTGGATGGTTTTCAGGCGTCGGACGTGCGCTTGGCTTTCTTCCTGCGCTTCGTCGTCGCCTTCTTGTTCGCCGCACTTCTGGCCTTGGCTTTCGCCGCCTTGCTCTCTTGCTGGCGTTCGACAGCCTGCATGACCAGATGGTGCGCCGCGTCTACGTACAGGTCGATGGCGTAACCGATGCCCTCCTTCTTCACCAGATTCCGGACGGGCGTGAGGTTGCGGCCGTAGCGCCCACGCCGGTTCTCCGCAGGACCGGCGATGACGTGGGGGCCAGAATCGACACGTACGCGCACTTCCCCGAGCGACTGCGGCACAACGAACTCGATCGGATAACCGAGCTGTTCGCCGATGAGCTGCTTAGCTTGCGTAAGGATGAACCACGACTGCACCTGAGCCAGTGCAAGTTCGAGGTTCCCTCCCAGCTTCGAGACCATCGCGGGGATGTCATTCGGATTATTGACCCGCTGAACGGGCCAAGGTCCGTAGAGAGCGGTGCCGGGCATGACCTTCTGCCCGGACCGCACGATGGGTTCGACGTATGGCAGGTCGAACCCCGTCCGCTCGGAAGCGATGCGATTCGCTTCCGCCGGGTCAAACGTGTACGTCTTCTCCTGATTCCCGTCGGTGACGGTCACGTCGAATCCATCCACTGACGCAACCGTGCCGACCATGTCGGCAGACATGTTCGGCACACCCGGAATCCCCCACCTGCCGGTGGAGGTGGCGCTGCTGATGCCGATCATCAGGCTGCGGCGGGAACGCGCGCAGTCTGCGAAGGTCTCGTCACTCGCGCGAAGCGTGAGCTTGCGCTTGGTGACGACGATGAAGTCCATAGGAGGCATCTCGGTGGTAGCTTCGACCCCGTTCTCCTTGACTTCTTCGAGCATCGCCAGCACCTTCCCGGCGAGCCGTCGCTCATCGTCCGTCGAGTCCTCCCCCGTGACGAGGCAGTACTTCCCGGACTCACGATCAGCTCGACGGGACATCCCGAGGGGCACTGAGTAGGTGATTTCCGACTGTCGCCTATAGTGCCCGTCTACGACGGTCCCCTTGAGACGCCGATCGCTCGACGCGCGAACGATCCAAGCGCCGCCGTTGTGCATCGTGCCGTTGCACAGTTTCCCGTCAGCTGAAAGGTGCCATGGATCCAGCTTGTGACGGGCGAAGTTCCTTCTCGTGGAGTAGTCGAGGTCCACAAGAGTGGTGACGGTCTCCATGGTGTCGACGGGGCGGTACTCCTCGTCTCCACGCAAAAGGAACTTGAACACTGCACGGTCTTCGGCCGATAGATCGTGCAAAACGGAGGGTCGCGGCTGGACGATCTCGTTCCAGAGTCCGCCCATGCGCTGCGATCGATCTCCGCAATTCTCGTCGAGAGGCCCGTGGAGCCTTTCGACAACCTTCATGAAGTCTGCGTGCTTCAACAGACTCTCCCCTACTATGAAATAGCAGAGGCTCCCATTAATAGTAACGCGCTGGGAACGCGCATTTAGCCCGTTTTGGGCTTGGGAATGAAGGGTACGAAGTGCCCCGAATCGTTGACCGTCGTGGCGTCAATTCCGACCTGCACAACCTCGCCATCCACCTCGAATGACCCCACCGGAGCAAGGTTGCCCAGCCGCACGCGGTGGCCACGGAACGCGAAGGCATGCAGCTCCTCCGTAGCCTCCAGTACGTTGGACTTCAACGCCCGCTCGAAGGCCGAACGGTCACCGCACTCAAGGCACTGCGGCGGCTTGTCGGCTGCGTCAGGAATGATGATCAGCCAGAACGGTATCGGCTTCGTCTCCGCCTTCTTATCTGGTTCGTCGCTCATTGCGGCTTACCCTTCTTCGGCGCATCCAACGCAGGCTGCACGGGACGCGTACGCTGATCGACATCCACGGAGCCGGTCTTGCCGTTCACCGACAGGATGCCACGGAACACGATCGTGCCGTCGTTGCGTGCCACCTCGACGATGCCGATAGTCGCCTTGCCCTTCGGCTGGTAGAACGTGGGTTCCAGCACGATCATGTCCTTCTTGATCTCCACATTCTTCGCCTCGATGCTACTGGGCGGCTTGATCGCCACTTTCATTGAGTTCTCCCATCTCTATCAGTCGTGCGCGCCCGCGAGCGACGATAGTCGGCTCCGGCGGCTGCACGGTCAGCGTAATCATCTCTGGTGCCGTCGTTGGATGCGGCAATCGCTTCAGGAATTCTTCACGTTCGAGATCTTCAGCCTCTCCCGGCTTGAAGATCGGATACGGCAGCATCTCCCGGTGTGTCTCTGCGACGAGCCGGGCAGACATGGTTGAGATGGTCCACACATCGATAACCTCGGGCCGAGGGTTCTCGACACCGACCATCCGCATAAACGGATCGCCGATCGGTGCCGCCATACGGCGCGGCACACAGAAGCCGCCATGCTTCGGGTGAACCATCTCAACCGACTCCAGCCAGCTACAGAATGCCGGATATGCCTGATCGTTCATGACATACAGACGAGACCCGAACGGCTGCGGCAGGTTGATGATCTCGAATCCCTGAAAGTCGTAGTACGTCAGCGTCACGTCCATCTTCGTGTCATTGACGAAGCGGCCAACGACGTCGAACGTGATGCCGCCGTAGGTGTAGAGGGCCGCGTGCGTGAACGGCACGAAGCCCTCCTTCCGAGCCTCCAGCAACGAGCCGAGCAGTTCGAGCTTGTCTGTACTCACTAGTGATTCTTTCTAGCTGCCTTTATCACCCTCATTGCAGCAGTGTAGCTGTACGGCTTTCCGTCAACGACCAGCATGGGGATCTGCTGGTTTATCAAGCAGTGCATCGCCATGACATCAATACTGCGGTCCGTCCGCCACCCCTCGTGCGGCATACCGTAGTACTCGATGTCGTGCTTCTCGTACTCCAGCTTCATGCGCTTGAGCTTATCCTCAGCCGACGCACAAAGACCACAGTTCTTCTTTCCGTACAGGACGATCTGCATTTCATTTCCCCTTAACGGCGGAGTCTCACCGCCGCAGTAGTTTGGCCGGTGCGGTATATATACCGCACCGGCCAGTGCCCCCTACAGACCGAGACGGGTGCTCAGCGCAAGAGCGAATATGGCCATCTCTTCCGCGTCGTCCTCGTTCGGCACGGGTAAGCCAAAGCGCTTCGCGATCTTGTCGTATGGGATCTCGGGAACGTGCGGTCCCCGATACCCACAGATCACACGCGCAGGATCGAAGTAAATCGGGACATCAGGCTGCACCGCAGCCGCCGTGTGCCCGAACATCCAGTGGAGCGAGTACGGAAGCGAGCCGTTGGCGATCATGTACTCGATGGCCATGATGCGCAGCGTCGCTTCCAGCCTGCAGCCACTGACGATGATCCGTGTCACCTTCGAAGGATCCGTGATGACCCCCGACTTGTTGAGGATGTAGTCGACGGCCATACGGCCACAGCCTACGCCCCCTTGCGAGAACGAGTTCTCTTCGTCGGGTGTGCCATCACGCTTGAGCGTAAGAACGCAGGCCGAGGTGATCGTGCCCGCCAGTGGGTGGGTCACGGTCTCGGCCTGCAGTTCAGCTTTGCGCTCGGCGATGTACTGCGCGATCTTCGCCGGATCCTTGTAGTTCTTGGGTGCCTTTACGTCTATGTACTCCTCCCAGTCGGGGACTGAGCGGAGCACTGCGCCCACGTAGTACCGCATGCCTTCTCGAATTCCTCCCTAGCCTCCTTCATGTAACGGGGCAGGTAGTAATCCCACCCCATTCGCGGCGTATGGCACGGTGCCTTCCCGCGCACCTGCGCATACACATTCAGGTAGGCCGAAATCTGGAAGCGGCGAACGGCAGCCTCAGACTGAACGTACGTGACGTCGTGCCTGTAGCCGTACTTCGACGGAGAGAGACGATCCACCTCCGCCTGCAGCCGTTCCCGGTCTTCCTTCGTCTTGCGCGGCATACGAAGCGCACGTTTCGCTTCCCGCTGTATGTCCGCAAGCTCCTTGATCTTCTGCTTCAGCGTCTGAATCCCACGACGATAGTCATCACGGTCCATCTTGAGTCTCCAATCGGTAGTACCTAATCAAATGGGTAATGAATTGGGTACTGGCGATCGGCGGACCGCGAGCCTATGGGGGATGTAGCTAGGTGAACTCCATGGCTTTCCTCCTTCCCGTGCCCCCGTTACGACTGATTCTGAACGTCCCCGTCGTCGTCATCCGCGCTCGACCCGGCCGTCCAGTCGATGGACTGCGCACTCGCGCCGCCACGGTATGCGCCGACATTGCTCGACATGCACTTCACGGCATGCGCGTAGTGATGCGCGTTGCCAGCACGGTACTTGACGATCCGGTCCATCGCGATACCCATGCCGCGCGCCTCGTCGAACGCTTCAGCACCCGCAGCGAGGAAGACGAACTGCCACTGGAACTGATTCGTCTGCGTGTCGATCATCTTCATGAGCTGATCGCGCTTGTACTCGTGACTGGAGTTCTCCTGCCCGTCGGTGATGATCGCCATCACAACCTTGCTCGGGCGTTCCTCTTCGGGCTTCTCAGCCAGCCGCTTCCCGACCTCGTCGATCGTGCGTCCGACCGCATCCAGCAACGCCGTCATGCCGCCGGGCGTGTACGTGCTGGTGCTGAGACGCGGAACTTCCTTGATGGGCGCGCACTTGTGAACGATATCATACGCGGTATCGAACAGCGTCAACGTGAGCTGTGCCTCTCCGGGCAGCTTCTTCTGCTCGTCGAGGAACGTGTTGAACGCACCCATCGCATCGTCGCGAATCGTGGCCATCGATCCGGACTTGTCCATCACTACGATGATCTCCGTCAGATTTGGCTTCGTCACGTCACTCTCCTCTTGCCTCAGCCTGTATGTCACGAAGCTGCTCTTCGAGGCGATGAATAGCTTCGTCTGGGGTCACCCCCATTGCAGAATGGAAGCCCCAGTGCGCCTTCCACGCGCGGGCCTCGTACACGAACGTCAGCGACACGTTGTCGCGAAGCTTGTCCGCCAACATCTCGATAGCTATCACGACATTCATGATTCTCTCCTTTGGAACGTCCGGCGGGGGTCGAACCCGCATCTTGCGCCTTTAGAGAGCGCCGCACTCCCATTGTGCTACGGACGTTCCTCTTGTTTCTCCTCCATCGCGTCGCGCTTGAGCTTCGCGCCCAGCACAAACGAGCAGGACACGGATCCGAAGACCCCGAGCATGCGCGCGTAGATGTTGCCGGACAGTATTGCTGCGGTCGCACCCATTAGAATCATCGCAAGCAGCCAGCTCCTGCTATTCATCATCCAGTACCAGCATCTTGTTGAGCTGCGTGACCGGGTAGATGTTGCTGTCGATCTGAACGTTCATTGTCCCGCCCGCAAGTTGCGAGGGCTTGAAGTCTGCCCATACGTGCGGCCTATCAGTCAGGTACGGAGGGTACAGCTCCTCCGGACGCATGCCTTGTGGCTGGTCGTGCTCCGTGTTGATCCCGACTACGGTAGCAATCGGATAGTGGAACTGCAGCTGCTGCAGCGTGGCCAGCGATCGCACGAGCCGCGCAGGGCGTGGTTCGATCGTCTGCTCCTCGGCGATGAGCTGATCGAGATCTTCAATCACGAGCAGGCCAGATGGATTGAACTGGTCGGTAACTGAAGAGCGAAGTACCTCAACCAGCTGTCCGACCGTATCACCTTTGCCCCGCCAACCGCTCAGCGCAATCACCTTGCTCGCATGCACGTCTTCCTCGCCCGCCTTGCCCGTGATGGGGTGTCGGTCGTCTTCGCCAGCATGAAGCACGACGACACGCCCGCCCGCGCGCTCGTATACCTTCGTGAAGAGCGCGAGGATAATGGGGAGTGCGGTCGAATGTGAGAAGATGGGGAAGATGTCCTCGTGCGTCATCCCGTTCTCGAACTTCCGATCGAGATCGAGCGGCAGCGGGACGGCCTTGCTCTTGATGCGCCCCGTGAGCTTCTTCATCCGGGCCTTACGCCCCTCGTCGCGCTCCAAAGCGATCTGAGCCTGCGCGTTGAGCCATGGCTGGAGCTTCTGGTTGAACTCGGCCAGCATGGGCGGGAAGTCGAACATCTTACCCGCCGCGTGCTGCTGTGCCTCGTACAGAATGCCGACCATCATGGCCGATACGTCAGGCATCTCCGACGCGCGCATCGACGCCCAGTTGACGAGCCTATGTCCGAAGAGGGCTAACGCGGCCAGACGGCGGAGATCCGCGCTTTCCTCCATTGCCTTTTCGAGACGCTCTCCCGCCTCGTCGTGGAGCTTCATCCGCCGCTCCGCTTCCTTCTGCTGCTGCTCCTTCATCGCTGCCTGCAGCTTCGCGATGTCCACGTTCTGTGGAATCTGGGGCATAAAACGCCTCCAATACTCTAGGGTCGACGGTGTCGAGGAACTGGTCGAACCTGAACCCGACAACCGAATGCTCCGGCAAATGAATCTTGTGCTTCTTCACCTCAACGACGCGCTCGTCGATGCGGAAGATCATGCTGGGGGATGGGCGGTAGCCGAACATGGTGAACTCGGCCAGTGTAGCCGTAGTGACCCAGCCAAGCAATAGTCCGCGATTGCGCTTTGTCACGAGAAATGGCCGCCTCGGGACGGCCATCGCTTCGTCGTAGCATTGCGCCCAAAACTTCATCCAGTCATGATTCGGGTCGACGTTCTGGAGTACGCCAAGCACGTCGTATGTCTTGTACGACTTGAATTCGAAGCAGAACGCATCCAGCAGCGGCTTGCCAAGCGGGTCGGTATACTTCATGTCACCAAACTCGTTGGCCGTGGACTTCCCGCTCCGTCTGCGTCGGGATGTTGCGCGTGAGCCGGACCCGGACGTCCTCCAGTAGATATCGTCACGTTTGCCCTCAGTCCACCACAGGCTCATCTGTACGCAGCGGTCGCGTTCGAATTGTCCACCTTTCGCCGCACCGCCGCCGGGTCTCATCTTCCTACCCTTCTTCTTTCTCTTCGCCACGGTCGTCTTCCTCATTGAGCGGGACAGGCGGCTTGATCTTGCGGGAGAAGTACTCCTCCCGCGCCTTCAGCTGCTCGTCTGCGGCCTGCTTCGCCTTCCGCTCCTGATAGGTCCGCGCGTCCCTGCAGCTGGGACACTGGCCGTGATTGCGGCAATGCGGGTCATTCCGCTTGCACTTGTTGATCTTACGCCACCGACTCACGGAACCCCTCCAACAGGTAGTGCGTCATGAGACAGTCGAACCCTGCGTCGTGCGCAGCATTGAGATCGAGGTTGTACTTCTTGTCCACCTCGTACGTCGTTACTGCGAACTCAAGCCGCCACTTCACGCGACTTCGCGTGTGGCGTATCCGATTGAAGTAGCTCTCCAGCGATTCGTGCGGTCCGATCATCGACTTCATCTGAGCTGCTTTGAAAATGCAGCCCGTATCGATGATCTCACCCGGCTTAAACGCGAAGTCCATTCCCTGCCGCTCGAACTCGCGGGAGATGAAAGGACCATCGAAGGATAGAGCGTTGTGCCCGACATACATACAACGACCGCTGCGGTATAGCTGCAGCAGCCTGAGTATGCGGGGGTACAGCTCGTCGGGTTCTTCGCCTTCCTTTTGGAGGATGTCATCCGTGATCCCCGTCACTTCCATGGCCTGCCCCTTCATCGTCCCACGGGGACGACGAACGTAGTGCGCGGCGTTCGCTACGACCTTACGCTCGCGCACGGCGGCATAACCAAACTGCACGATTACGTCCGGCTTCTTGCCTTCCGGCGGGTTGTAGTGAAACCCGCTCGTTTCGATATCGATGACGAGGTAGTCGTCGGGAAGACTGCCGCCCGGGCAGCGGGCCGCAATCCCAGCAATGATCTTCTGTGTGTCATTCATCAGATGATCCTGCTCTACCCAAGCATCGAAGGATCCGGTCGACCTCACTTTGTACGTCCTCCAGCGAGGGCGTTTGGCCCTCCTTCTCCGGCTGTACGGATTCGAACCAGATCGGCATCTCGGAGAACATCGCGCACATCAGCAACTCGGAGATGAGCGCACGAACTCCTGCGCGTGGACCGTCCTCGAACAAGTCCCTGAACCAACCCTCCGGCTCTCGCCGTACCACTGGATCCTCACGCAGCGCATTCAAGAAGCGTGCGAGATCCTTGATGAACGACTCCAGCTCTTCGCGAAGTCGCTCGTCAGGTACGTGACAGTCTATGCACCGGTCGATCATCATCCCACGAATGTGGTCCGTGGTGATGTCCTGCCCCAGCATGTGGAGCGCGTTATGAATCAACCGTGGCATAGCCCAAATGAGATCCCGATCCGGGTTGTAGAGCCGCTTATCGGCCCCGCGCATTTGAAGCATCTGGTTCTCCTAGCCCATTCGCTCGCGCGCCCAGTGCGCGCGAACATCCTTTGTCTGACAAGAGATGCACGCCTTCGCGTTCTTCCGCTCGGGATCGAACGCCGCGTGATCCCTATTACACAGGTCACACCGTTTGATGATCCACGTGTACCGATGTGTGCCGAGCATGCACTCCGAGTAGCCGACCGGACACGTGTGACAGCGTTGGTTGTAGTGCCGAACGCACGGACCTGCGCGCGCCTTCCGTAGACGCTTGTTGTAGCGCTTGTGCTGATCAAGGCAGTGCATCTCGTCGATGTCGAGCGTGCCGTCGTCCTTCTGCACTATGTAGGCGAGGAACCACATGCCGACCAGCTCGCTGTGGAGCGGTCTCATATCGTTCATGTTCCACGCCAGCTCGTTGGCGAGCATCCACATCACGAGCTTGTAGGAAACGGACTTCAGCAACTCACGTCCGGACATCGCGCCCGCACTGATCATCACGGTCATGTTGATGCGCGTCCTGTTGTTGATCACCCGACCAAAGCGCATGTCCGTGATCGTCACAGGGTACCAGCCCGGCTCGCCTAGCGTGCCCGTGATCGGTTTGCCGTCGCGTAGCAATGAGAGACCGCCCGCGAGCTTCGTCGCGATCTGATCACCTACACGACCCGTCAGCTCCTGCCCGATGAATTCGAGCAGCGATTGGCGCAGCGCAAGCTCATGATCGTCGTCCTCGTCGTCCAGCTTGAGCATGCGCATGAAGAGCGCGACCAGCTCGTCGAGCTGGTCTTCGTCTATGATCGTTCCGTAGTAGGACGTGAGTCGCAGCGCGATCTTCTTGCGCCACTGCCTGACACGACCGAGGTCGAATGCAGGCACACGCACCGCTTCTTGGCGAATCACCGCTTCCTCCTCGACTTTTACGTTGTACCAGCAGTTAGGGTGCTTGACAAGATCAAAACTATGGGGCCGCTCTGCGGGCAAAAAGAAAGACGGGGCGGTTGCGGAGGCCGCCCCGTCTGCGGAGGAATCGGCGACAGTGGGGGTCGCCTTTTCGGGAAGCTAGGTGGGAGGTACGAAGTCAGTCAGCGAGGCTTTCGCTCCTCGCAGGAATGCCTTGGCGATATCGAGAAGCACCTTGGTCTCCTCACTCGGCTCGACCTTCGGTAGCTTGATGTCTTGGTCCATCTTCATCAACAAAATCCGCGACAGGCTCTTCGCGCCCGGAAGGAATGCAGCGTCTTCGCCGGTAAGCCGCTCCTCCAGCTTCGTGTGGACGAGGTCCGTAAGCGAGACGAATCCGCCGTCACCGGGTGAGCCGGTGATGTTCGCTTCGAGCGTTTCGATCGCAGTGAGATACTTCTGTGCGTTCTTCGCATCGTCCTTGTTCGCTACAAAGTACGTGAAGACCGCAAGGTTGCCCGCCATCTCGGCATTCGAGACCGCCTGTGCGGGATCGTCGATGTCGATGTTCGGGCAACCAGCTATCGGCAATAGTAAGACCAACGCCAGCAAGCTGGTTAGTATCGCACGCAAAACTCGCCTCCTTTCGCTTGTAGTGGTACCACGAACCACCACAAGATCAAGTGTATTCTGGGTCAGAAAACTAAGTCTAGCGGTAGCTAGAACCTATGACTTGGCATCGGCGGCAGGTCGTCTTCCTCGACGATCTCGGCCACCATGGATTGTGTCTCTGCTTCCAGAGCGGCAGCATCCTGCTCTTCCCGCTCGTATTCCCCACTGGCGCGCTTCTCTTTCTCGCGCTTGAGTATCTCCGCTACACGGTGCTGGTAGTTGGCAAGCTCTTCTTTGGTAGGTGTGAACAGCTTCCCGCCGATCCATACTGCCGCCCGCTCATCGTAGTCCTGAATGTCGAGCAGCAGCGAGAGCGCAGCACTCCTGACGGCCTCCGTTCCGCCAGTCATGTACGCCCACAGCACGCGCGCAGCCTTCTCACCGGTATACGCGAACTCGATGAGCACTGCGTCGTCACTCACGGGTACCGTTCCCTTTCACAACACGAATCAGCTTCTTCACCGCAGTCAGGATCCTCGGCTCGCCAGCCTGTTCATCGGCTTCGAACGGCCGATTCTCATCCGACCCGGCGTACTGCACATTGATCTTGTTGGAGGATGGCCACCAGTTCAGGATGTACTCACGCGCCCTGAACTGATGGCCTCCTGAGATATCACGACACTCGATCCCGTACTTCTGACAGAGTGCCTGAAGGATTGGCAGCCACTTCTGGAGTCGCTTCTTCCGCTCACGGCGGCGCTCGCGACGCTCCAGCCTCGCTGTCTTGTATTGATTGGTTGCCTGCATATGAGAGTTGTACTGCGTGCAACCAGCGACGTCAACTACTCACGTTGCGAGCGCGGGACGAGCGAGAACTCCGTCGCTACGAGATCGAACCCCGCAATGAAGTCCTCCACGACGATGTACTTGCGTGGGGTTCCGTTGCTGGAATTCGTCGGGTCGGGTATCGCATCTCCGCGCATGAGCTGCTCGTACAGCTTCAGCGGATCGTGCCCGAGCGCCTTGGCGAGATTGATGAACGACTTCGCGCGCATTGCATCCTTGCGCGAGTAGTTCTCGATCGTCGACCGGCCGACTCCCGCCTTCTTCGCGAACGCGCCCATCGTCATGCCCTTCTTCGCATTGTGCTGCTTGATGAGCGTAAGAAGTGCGGGCATCAGCTCGCCCATGTACAGATCCACGCCCCAAGGCTGTCGTCCGTGCAGTACCTCTGCCAGCACGTGTGCCTCGTGAGCGTACGTCTTGTCCTTCGTCGCCATACGTCCTCCTCGTTCTGTTGAGCTGCTATGCGACCTTGTACTTCGCGAACGCCTTGGTGATCGCTGCATCGAGATCTTCCAATGCGAGGATCATTCGGCGGTGCTTCAGAAGCTCGTCCTTCGTAGCATCCGTCTTCAACTGCTTCGAGTTGCGCTTGCTGTAATCGCGGTTACCCATGCCGTTACGCAGCGAGGACTTGGCGCGACGCAGGCGCTTCTGGATATCGCGACTCACTTCATTGAGCGTCGGCGTCGTCGTGTAGCCGTGCTTCGTGTGCACGACCACGCCGAGAGAGCGACGGATATCCGTCAGCACCTTGCCCAGCGGCCTGTCGACACTATCACGCGCGAGCGCAGCGATGAGCGCCGCCTTCTCGTGATACTGTGCCGTGGCCATGTGGTTTTCGAGCTTCTGGTGCGGCTTGTCCGGGAGTCGGAACGTGCGAGCACGCCCTACGTACGTGATTGCTTCCTTCTTCCGCTTCGGCGCTGTTTTCGTCTTCACCATTTCTTTCTCCTAACGACGGGTGTTCACTTTCGACCCCGCCGGTTTTTCACTCAGCCCGCGTCGCTTGGCTTTGTTCACTGCCACCCCGTAGTTGAAGGCCGTGAACGGCAGCCCCTGCTGACGGACCGCCTCTCCGAGGAGCGTGTCGCCACCATTGTGACTCAGCCGCACGTCGGGCCAGTCGATCTGCTTCATGACATCCGTGCGGAGCCACCAGTAGGCTCCCTGTGCGAATGTGATTCCGGGGGACTTGATACCGGGCGTTCGGGTCGCACACATCTCCGTGGGCTTCCCTTTGAACCACGTCGCCTGCTTGATGAAGTCCCACTGCCCCGGAAGGTGGTGCACGTACCACGACTGCCCAACATACGAGCAGTTCGGGACGCGCGCGATATGTCCTGTTGTCTTCTGCCACCAATCGCTCTTGTCGATATACGAGTCGTCATCGAACCAGAGGATCCATGGGGTTTGCGGCTTCCACGTCTCCATCTCGTGGAACATCAGCCGCATGGCCTTGTACTTCGGCTTGTTCTCTTCGCTGAAGAGGTACTCGAAGTCCGCGCTGCCGTGCTTCTCCTTGAAGCCCATCACAAGCTTCTGCGACGGCTTGCCAATGGTATTGCACCACAGCCTGATCACCGCCTGATCGAGCGGCGTGTAAGCGAACAGCGAGCGAAGGAGGCGCGTGTGCAGGGCAAGATCGTTGCCGTACAGGAGCGCGTAAATTGTCACGAACTCATTCATTGGCGTCTCAGATCCTTAGACATCATCCTACTGAAGAGCCGCTGCTTCACGTCGAAGATCGCATTCTTGATGCTGTCGATCTTGCGATAGCCCTTCTTCGTGACCGCATCCAGCTCTTCGATGGCTTTGGATATCACTCCCGTGAAGTGCGATGCCGTCTCGACTACCTGAGGACCGTTCGCTACCTGCTTGAGCGCAACAGCGAGATGGTCCACGAGCGCGGCATTGAACTCCGCAGGCGGCAGCGACTCGATGCCGGATATCATATCCCAATACTTGAGCGGAATGCGCATATCATGCTGATCATCGTCGTCCGGGTCAACGCGCTTGCGCACGTCACCGTGCCGGAAGGCAACAGCAACTTCGTTGACGACGATGACCTCGAAGTCACAGCCGGGATACGCAATCACGACGCTAGGCAGTGAGTTCTTCCCGCCCTTCACGACCACTGACGAGAAATTACTCCGTCGAGATTTCTTCAAAAGTCTGGGATCCAAGCCAGACCACGACTTACGTTTGGCCATTTCACCCCCTCATCGTTGACTTACATCACCCAAGGTGTATCATTGCTCTGCTTGGCGGAGAGTTCGGGAGGCAGATCACAACTTCAACCCCCCAGCAAGTGATTTCCGATACAGACAGTGGGGCACTGCTCTGTCCACCAAGCAACAACGGCGACCCAGCCCGGGTCGCCGTTGCTTTTTTGGACGCGTCCAACAATCTACTTGGAGTCGGATGCAGAGCTGGACTCCTCCTCGTCAGGCTTCGCCTCACCGGTCGCACGCTTCTTCAGCCCGTCTTCGAGCGCGGTGCCGCCGATGAACATCGCCGACACAGTAGCGACAACCATGCCGAAGATCTCCGCCATGTTGTTGACGATCTCGGGATCCTCTCCCTCCGGGAGCCGCCCCAACAACATGAAGTAGCTCGCCACGACCGCCAGTATGGCGAAGACGCCCTTCCGACTCGCGAAGATGTTACCGAGAGACTTGAGTCCTCCGTACTTCGCAAGCTGCTCCACGGCTTTCGCGACATGGTTCTTCATCTCTGCATCCTCCCATTGCGCCGGGGGCCTAGATCCCGGCCGCTTTCAGTGCCTTCTCGACGTCTACCACGAGCTGCTTCGCGATCGGCAGCTGCTCGTGAAGCGCTTCCGCCACCTCTTCCAGCTTATCATCCGGCGTCTTGTCGCGCTTCGCGAACTCGCGCAGCCGGACCAGCAGGTCGGGCAGCAGCTCGCCGTTGACCTTGGTCAGGACCGTGGTCGCCGTCTTGATCGGGCGTGAGAGGCCGCTCGGGACGCCCTTGTCGTCGTCCTTCTTCGTCTTCTTCGGATCCTGCTCGCCCTTGTACTCCTTGACGGCCTCGATGAACTCGTCGGAGTTCTTGAACTTGCCCTTCTCCCACGCCAGCTGGAACTTCGCGCGGTCGTCGGGATCCTCGATCTTGACGAGATAGAGCATCGCGCGCCACGGCCAGAGGTCGGCAAGCTTCTTCACTTCCGACTTCTTGAAGAGCCGCGAGAACTTGATCGCCGCGTAGACGAGTGTCTTCTCCTCGCCGAGATACTTGATGATGTCCTCGACGACGTGGGCACCGTAGGTCTTCTCGTGAAGCTCCTTGCCCTCCTCGTCGGCCATCGTACGAGCGACAATGCCGAGATCGTACTTCCAGACGAGGTCGACCTTGGTCATCTCGTGCTTGCGGTTCGCCAGCTCGTTGACGTCGTCGCGGAACTTCGACTCCGCAGCCTTCAGCATGGACTTCTTCTGCGTCACAGTGATCGTTGCAGCTTCAGCCATTACGTCCTCCAGTTTCCCGATTCCTCCGCAGGAATCACTTGTCGTCCGCTGAATCCTCAGGGACGAGATACCCTCCGTCTGACATTGCGGCCTGTTTGAACAGCCGCCGCAGTTCCTTCGCCGCACACCACCGCTCGTGCACGTTTAGAAGGCCGTGCGCAGTTTCGCGCACGGAGAGCGCTACCACGTGGAGGTCAAGCTCCACAAGCGCGGCATGCTCCTCTGGTGTGAGTCCTTCCGTCAGGATGTTGTACACGGGGCTGTCCTGCATGAGCCGCACGAGCGTCGATAGATTCTCCGCAAGACGCTCGTCCGGTCGCATAACAGCCAGCCGCCCGAACAGTACCTTCGCCTGCTCGGAGATGTGCGACTCCGTCATCTCCTCGCCGAGCTTCTTCAGATCGTCAGCGCTCGGGTAGGATCGTGACTTGAGCTTCTCCGGCGGGAGAAGCGGGCGCTCTTTCATGGTTGCCATTTCTGTCTCAGCCCAGCGGCAAATGCGTCGAACGGCAAAACCGTGAGCCGCGAGCCATCGTGGCCGTTCCGAATGATCGCGTTGACGCCCGGGATGACCGAGACGTCGGCATCGTGGATGATCCAGTTGCTCTTGGCGACCAGCGGGAAGACCACTCCTACTTTCAGTCCTTCTTCGTGCGTCGCGCGGGCTTCGATGAACGCCTGCGCGATCGGATGCTTCATGAAGGATTTCAGCAACAGGTCTCCGATGACCTGCCCCTTCAGTTTGGTAACGGTGACATATACGGGTGGGTTGTACGCGTCGTTGAACCACTCGAACCCGAACTCATCACCGGCCTCGTGCGCCAGCTCTCGGGCATCCTCATCATCCAACAGGATGGAGAGGAGCCGGTTGAGCATGCGAATGTCATAACGCTGCTCCGATTGCTGCCGCTTGTCGGCTTCGAACTGGTCGAAGCCGGGAAAGAGATTGTTCATACCGTTCCCTCATCACACAGCGAGTCGGTGAGCTTCCTGATATAGTTGCGCACGCGACGGAGCCACTCGCAGTCACGGAAGTTGACGAAGAACATGAAGACGGGGATGTTGAGCACCTGCGCCAGACCACGCACGTACGTACCATTTGGCGCTGTGTCGTTGCGCTCCCAGTACGAGATAGTGGTCTGTGCGACTGGGATACCCTTGTCAGTCATGAGCTTCGCGAGGCGCCACTGTGGGACGCTCCGCTCTTCTCTGAACCTCCGTAGATTCTCTCCGAAGTGGTAGTCGTAGTGCGTGGGTGGTTGGGGGAGCGCGGGCAGATCTAAGATCTGCCCGGGCGGGACAGCTATGTACGCTTCATCCGATAGCTCATTGTTCTCGGTATCGAACTTCAGGTCTTCGAAGTGGTGCCAGTAGAGCTTGCGACGCCCATTCCACTGTACGGCGACCTTGTTGAAGTTCGACACACGAGTCGTTTGCTTGCGTACCGCGATACCCTTACGATCCTTCTTCGCGACCAACAGCTTACCGTTGGCCGCATACAGATCCGTACGCGCCCACACAACCCCCATGTAGTAGCTCCCTCCTCAAGCAACCCATATGCTATCTGAAGTGGAACTACGATTCAAGCGGCTCGTCGTCTTCGCACGCAACTTCCGGATCCTGAACCGTGGACTCCGGAATGGGCATAGCACCCACCCATTCCTTGTAGTCGTTGATGCCCAACCGCTTACGGAGTTCGACCATAAGCTCAGGATTCGACTGAACAGCCAGCCCCACATCCTGCCCGGAAACCGCCTTCAGCCCGAGCTGTCGACAGTTGAACGAGCGCGTGAGCGCCGTCATATTCTCCGTAGAGGGTGTCACCTCAATGAGATCCTTTACCGCCGCTTTCTGCTGCGACAGCATTTCGGCGGTAGCGTGATTCCAGTCGAAATGCATTCGTGCGAGCGGGCCAGAATGATCGTAGACGAACAGCGTGTCGATCGAGCGCTTGTGCTCGCCAAACGAGTTCTTCTCCGATCGGAGCCTGAGCTGCGTCAACGTCTGCTCGGACCCGCGCTGATCCTTGATGCGGCGGATGCTGAGGTACACGGTCGCGTAGAAGTCCTGCGCGATACCGCTCGGCTTCGACTTCTCGTGGCCGGTACGCCCATCCATCTTCTGCTTCTCGTGGTTCACGTAGATCATCGCCATCGGCCAGCCTGCAAGCTTGCTGGCATACGTCTTCAGCCACTTCGTCCAGAGCAGCGCTTCGGACGAGTAGTCGCGCTTCGCCGAGCCGTCCTTCGCGATCTGTTCTCCGCGCTCCTCCGTGGCTGCGCCACTCAGGCTGTCCAAACCTACTGCGATGAGGAAGTCGCGACTCGGCTTCTCCTTCTTCATCCACTCGATAATCCACGTCAACGACTCCTGCGCTGCATCGACGCTGGTAACGGGACGCATGAGGATGCGCTTCGCCATCTCGCCGCATGTTGACTTCAGCATCGGTGCGCTGATCTTCTCGCCTTCCGTCTCCACGAGCCAGCCGGATCCCGTGAAGCTGCAGATGTGCCGCATGAAATCAAGCAGGAGCGCCGACTTGAACGACTCGGGCGGCCCAGCGATGCCATACGACTTCCCGAGGATCAGCTTGTCACTACCGAACAGGTACTCCAACGCCAGCGACTGGAGCGGCAAGCCGACGTGCCGCTCGTTGATCAGTTCGCTGGCGTAAACGCCCTCCGCGCCGAACTGATTCTGTGCGCCATGCAGCAGCCCAAGGTGGGCGTCGGCAGGCATTGCTGCAGTGGCTTTCGCTTTTCGCTTTCCCATGATTCCTCCAAGGTGGGCGGCCGTAGGTCATCACGTGGTGCCCCGTTTTAAATGCACCGCCCACCCACGATTGTTGAACGCGACCAACTATTGACCAGCGTTACCCGGAGTCTCTCCCTTGTTCTTCGCATCGTTCAGCATGGTGAGAGCCTGAGCGAGGAGCGCCGGGTCGACCGCACCGCCCGTCACCGCCGGACCGGGAGTGTGCGGAGCCGCATTGGGCGACTGAGGCGTCTGCTGCGTCTGCGGCTGCTGCCCGGCAGGTGCCGAGAACTCAGACGGAGTCGCAGGAACTTCCGGACCGGACGGGGTCTCTTCGTCGCCTCCGTCACCGGAACCCCAGCCGTCGTCCGCAGGCGGAGCCTGCTGAGTCTGCGGGGGAGCCTGTTGCGTCTGCTGAGTCTGCGGAGGCGCCTGCTGCGTCTGAGACTGCTGCAGCTGCTGCTGCGCCGCCCCCTGCAGTCCACCACCGCCACCCGTGGCATACGCCTGCCGCACGCCGCCGCGCATGCTGTTCTGCAGCGCCTGCCAACTACCGCACGTGCCCTCGGGGAGCATCCCCTCGTACTCGCTGCGACCGAGTGCGAAGTCGAGCAGCTCGACCGGGAACGCCCGCTTCAGGTAGCCGATCTGCTGCTCTGCCGTGTGATACCGGAAGAGCTGGGGCCACGGGGTCCAGAAGCTGCGCACGCGATTCTGCATCGCCTCGTTGAGCGGCTTCTCGGCGAGCATCTCGATGTCGTAGTGCGCAATCTCCGTCTCCGTCTTCTCGGCCTGAAAGATCTTCATGATCCGGCCGTGCTCGGGCGAGCACCAGTCCCCGAGCTTGAAGCCGCGAGCACACAGCTCGTCGAACGCGCGACGTCCCTCTTCCGTATCCGTCGGCGGAAGCTGCGCAGGGAACTCGAAGCCCTCAACTTGCGCATTGCCCAGTCGCGAGAACGCCATGAGGATCGAGAGCGAACCCATGAAGAGCACCGGGAATCGCGGCTCTTCCTTGCCCGTGACGCGGTTCTTGCAGGGCTTACCCTTGATCGCCGTGGCAGCCGCCTGCGCGAACATGTGCGTCTGGACCTTCGATACCTTCGCACCCCGTCCCGGACCGCTCTGGGTCCAGCCGTACCACTCCTTCGGGATGTCGTGCGGACTGTGCTCTGCCACCGTCAGCAGGGCATTGGTCAGCTTGGTCGTCGGATCCTCACCATCCAGCTCGGGGATCCGCGTGATGTACGTGAACGACTCGAATGCACCGAGCTTCTTCGCGACAGGCTCGGTCTCAACAGCCGGGCCGAAGTGGTCAAACTCGATGCTGTTACGCATCGGTTCCCAGCCACCCTCTCGCGGAGCAGGGAAGATGCGGATCTCCGTGAATGTCTTCCAGTCGGGCAGCTGAGTCGAATGCGGCGTACCGGGCTGCTTGATCATGAACCCCGGAACGCCATCGAGTCCGCCACCGCCACCAGCACGATCTCTGAACGCCATGTTAGTTGCTCCCTTCAAGCAATTGATCGATTATTGGTGTGAACATCTTGATAAGCGCTTTCTTTTCTCTCTGTACCAATTCGAAGAACGGTTCTCTGTACGTCACCTCACGAAACATATACCGAGGAACGTAGTAGCATGGTTCCGCGTCGTTCGCCGCATCAATACGTCCGTTGCAAATCCGACCTCCACAAGGATCGTAGCCGACTTTGCTAAGGTCGATATCCGCAACATCGACGACGTGAATTCTGTCATCGCCGAGCGTGCGTACGATGAACAAGCAATGAGGGATGCTTCCCACATACTTCATCAGTTCATCATACTTATCCACGTCGAGGATATAGGTGGGCCACTTCTCCCATCGTCCGCTTCGGCACTTCACTTCAGAAATGAAGCATAACGCGAGCGATGAGGTTCCTACCCGGTAGTGCGCGTACCGCCCAGCCAACGGTGGTGGAAGCTGCTGTAGATTAAGCACACTCCACGCATCGAGCGGATCGAAACGCTCGAAACGGTAGATCTCCGGATTCCCAAAGGCTTTGGACAGGCAATGCAACGCGATGAACTCGTTCTCCATGTGTTCTCTGTTTTCGTAGGTAGGCATACCTACTCCTCGATCTTACCAGTACTTTTCAGGCACTCCGATTTGCTCTAAGCTCTCTTTCTTTGGCTTCTCACCCCATCTCAGCATGATCTCCGGATCGATACCGAAGCTGAAGTTCAGCCGGGGAACCACCGCGTTGTGCACCATGCACAGCGGGAGCACGAACTCCACGACATGTTCGATCTGTTCCACCGGCACTTCGAGCATGACTGCATCGTGAATCGCAAGCAGGATCCGATACGCACACCACGGATTCTGCTGCTTATAGAGCCACAGGTTGTACAGCGCCGTCGACAGCGTGTCGGCGACGACGGACTGAATCGGGAAGTTGACTGCCTCCCGCTCCTGCGCTGCCATCACGGACTCGTCGGGCGACACGAAGAAGTGTCGTCGCCGTCCGTACGGGTTCTCGATCCAGTGCGGGTGATTGCGTACACAACTCTTGCACCAGTTCACGTAGTCGCGAACCTTGCTATAGCGTTCGTACCACGCATCGATAATCCGTTGAGCCTTGTCGGCATCCATGTTGGCCGCGCCCTTGGTTTCACGATTGACTTGACGGGCGATAGCCTTCGCTCCGCGCTGATACGGGATGCCGAAGTTGATATTCTTCGCAGCGACGTACAGGTGCGGGAAGGCTTTCGATACCTCCTCGTAGCTGCACGGTGCGCGAAGGATGTCAACGGCAACCTTAGCGTGGAGCTTAATGGGGCCAAGAGCATCAGCGATGAGATTCTTGTCGCCGCTGATGTAGGCAAGCCCACAGACCTCGGCCGACTTGTAGTCAGCTTCGATGAGGACGTAGCCATCAGGCGCAATCACACACGATCTGAGCGACTGAACATCCTCGCCCATGATCATCTTGTACTTGCTCTCCTGACGCTTACTCCAGTTCTGCAGGTTGGGTCTGCTCGATCCGTACCGGCCCGTCTCCTTCGTCTGGGAGATCATGGTACGAATACGCCCGTCGGGATCGATATGCCCGAGGAGACCTTCGATGTACATGTTCGGATCGTAGGTCATGTCCTCAGGAACTTCGGTCATTCCGGCGGGGGGACGAAGGAAGTTCTTCGTCATCTGGTCGATCGTCTGGAAGTTGCTGATCATCTCGACGACCGGCTGCACCTTCTCTGGAGCGTCGGCTGAGAGCAGCTCCAGTACTTCGGAATCAACGGCAGGCTTGACACGCGCACGCTCCTTCTCGGGCAGCGACATCACGCGATCCCACGTCATGGCGGGCTTACCGGTAGACTTCACCGGCATCAGCCCGAAGCCACCGTCTTCAGGCGACCCGAACAGCAACTCCGCCTTCTGCTTGTACGAGCGCGGGTTGAAGTCCGGATTACCGACGCCCTTGCGTACGTCTTCGAGAAGCTCCTGCTTCTTCTGAACGTAACGCCAGAGCATCGACACCATACGATCTGCGTCGATGAGGATACCGTTCTGCTCCATCTCGAAGATGGGCAGATTCGCGGGCATGACGACGTTGTAGAACAGATCACGCACGCTCTCGTTGCCCGGCTGATCGAGCAAGCCGGTCAGTGTGAGGAAGCAGCGGAACGTGCAGTCGGCATCTTTCGCGCCATACGGAATGATCAGTTCGGCCGGAATGCCCATATACCCGGACGTCTTGGTTACGATCGCCGGATGCGCCTTGATCCAGTTCTCCAGATCGTAGTCGTATCGTCCGAGCGGGGTGTAACGAACCGACAGCCCGGTGAGGGAGTGGTCCGCGCTCTCGTTCAGAAGGTGATCTGCAAGCATCGTGTCGAAGTACAGATACTTCATGAACGGAACGCCAATGTCCTCCAGCCACGGGGCGTCAGCGCGAGCGAAGTGACCGATCAACCGCACGCCGGGCCGATCGATCAGCCGCTTCAGCTCGTGAGCCACGCCGATGAGTTCGGTGGATTCGGATGAGTTGTTGAAGACCCACTCGCCGTTCTCCTCGCGCAGCACGATAACCGCCGCGAAGCCTGCTGCCCACGAGAACTGAATCGTGCGCAGCTTGCCACCCGACTGAGGGGACTGACCACCCCACTCGCAGTCGAACGCGAAGTACTTCACATCGGACTCGATGAGCAGATCGACCAACTTGATCAGCTGCGACTGCGTCTCGATGGTGAAGTAGTTCTCGGCTTCTCCCGGCGCCGTACCCGGGGCGTCGGCCATCAGTCCTATGAACCGACGGATGTCCTCTTCCAGTCCGGGTGTGAGCGACGGCTCCCGCAGCGACTGCGCGGGATTAACCGTCCCGATAACCGAGACCTTCGTGGGGTCGTCATTGCGCCCCGTCTCCGTCGGTATCTTGCCCATCTCTTGCGGGTCGAACACGATGTTCGCACCACGCACCGACTTCAGTGTCGCCTTCCTGCCGAAGAACGCTTTCACGGCGTCCGTGCCGAGCAGGAGCATGTACTTGGGCCGCACGATGCGGAACTCGTACATGAGCAGCGGCAGGCAGTCCTTGATGTGGTCTGCCCTGAGATTTCTCCCGCCGTCTGGCGGGATGAAGCGACACACGTTCGTCACGTATGCCGAGTTGAGATTCACGTTCAGGTTGGTGAGAATGCGAGTCAGCTCTTCCCCGGCGTTACCGCACAGGTTCCTGCCGTACTCGACCTCTTCGGTACCCGGACGCTTGCCGACGATCATCACGTCGGACTTGACCGGACCATACTGACCGCTTCCCCAAACGTGACCGGGGATCATCGTTACGGGCGCGTAGGTGTGCGGCACGTCGCCCTTGCCCTTCACATCGACCACGTGAAACGTCATGACGTTATGCAGTGCGCGATCGAAGAGTCTGGACGAGGGCGTACCCAGCACGCGCGAGTTGTAATCCCACGTGTCAGTGAACGCCAAGTCGTCGAGGCCGATCTCGGCCAACGAGACTTCGACTTCTTCACTCATACGACCTCCTATGGCAGGCGAGCTGGAACGCTCCCGTGTCGAAGATCGGGTGCTTATAGCCTGCGCGGTCGGCGTACTTGAGGACATAGACCCACAAGTCCTCCGACCAGTAGCTGCCGGGATCCTTCTCCGGCAGGCGTACCTCCAGCATGCCCCATCGACAAAGCGAGGTGAGCGAGTCACGAAGCTTCGTGTACTTCTTTCGCTTGTCCTCTGTATCCATCACGTCAGCATCGGACATCAGGATGATCCCTGTCTCGCCCCACGCTGCGTGAATCAGTTGACGCTGACGGTCCCCGGCGCTATCTCCGAAGATGTTCACGCCCTGACCGCCTACCGACCACACGTCGGTAATGCCCTCCATGATCACGCCGACCGGATACTGGCTGGCCCAATCATAGTTGTAGAGCACCTGCGTCTTGCGCATGCCCGGCATCGTGAAGTACTTCGGCAGGTTCTCGGGGACATTGTCACCGATGTACCGTGCCTGATACCCCATGAGTCTCGACGATTGCCGGATCGGGAGAATGATCCTGTCATCTACGAGCGGATGAGGATCATTCGGACAGTACGCCACCTGATGAATCTCCACGAGCCGCTGCACGTTGAAACCCCGTGTCGTTTCGAGGTAGTACCGTGCAGGGTGATGCGGATCGAGCTGCGTAATGGGAACCAGCTTCTCGGGGAGCGTCGGGACGACAGGCTTGGGAGCCTCGCCCAGATGAACCGGCAGCGACACAGTATGTCGCAGCAGCGGACTGATCAGCTTACGCAGATCCTCCTGCCGCACGCGCTTGTCGTATCTGTCTGCTGCCCGGTTCAGGTCGCAACCGTCGTTGAAGCAGTTCGCCAGTCCGAGTCCGAACTTCACCTTCGTAGCCGGATCTTCGGTATCCCAGCGATGATTGATCCAGAGTCGGAACCGCGTGTCTCCGCAAAATGGACAACACACGCGGTACTCTTCGCCGTGATAGTCCTTATCGATCACGATCGTCTCACGCTGCGTGATGAAGTCAGGCCGTACCGTGTAGCGCATCGCTTCACCCTCCTTGGCGATCTTCACGCCGGAGGGGAATGCAAGCTTGAGCGCATTGAAGAGCTGTGGATTCAGCGGCATCACGCAAAATCCTTGCTCTGCTCGTAGTTGCTTCTCACCTTATCCTCCGCTGATGTGTCCTCCTCTCCGGAATCACCGTCTTCGTTGAAACTATGAACCTTGTCGGACTCAACGAAGCCGCGTCCCTTCTGGTAGGTCATGTCCTTGTCGACGATATCAAATCTATTGAACTCACCCACCATGCGCGCCACGATATCCTGCTTCTTGGCGTGGCGAGCCTTCGAACCGACAATCCAGCAACGACCGCTCTCGTCAGCGGTTCCGATGGCGAAGCAGTACGAGAGCAACCACGCGAAGCTGCCAGCCTCGGCGCTGTTGAACCACTGCGGCTTGCGCCCCGGCGACTTCTTCGACTGCTCGGTACTCAGCTGCTGGAGTATTAAGAAGTTGATCTTGTACTTCGTTGCCATCCCTTTGTACGCATCAAGTAGATCATTTGCGAACTGCCGTTCAGGCTTGCCACGCTTATCCGACTCGGAGGCAGCGCGCGACACAGGAATCCACATCCAGTCGATGACGACCAGTCGTGGTTTCTGCCCAGCGGCAATGCTCTGCCTGATGCGCTCTTCAATTTCGATCGGCGCCCAACCATCGGACGAACGATCGATTAGCGACACGTACTGCTTGCAAGCGAAAGAAGCCCTCTTAACAGCATCACGCGTCTGCTCGTCCAAATCACCAACACGCTTGCCTTCCAGCTTCTCACGCGCAATACGACCAACGCACGAAATCAGGCGTGGACGCAGCTCGTCCGGCGAGGTCTCGTACGTGAAGTACAGCACATATTGCTTGCGCGCCGCACACCCACCGGCGAGCTGGAGCGCCAGCGTAGTCTTGCCTCCGCCCGTCGGGCCGAGGATTCCGAGTACGTCTGACGGGAACGTCCCGCCGTTCATCAGCAGGTCGATCACGGCAGTACCGAGCGGCTCACGCTCTTCACCGAATACTGTGTCGTCATCGACATCGAACGGATCGATCTCATACATGTCGCTGACGTGCCGCTTGCGGTATTCGCCTTCGATCAGCTCGTGAACCTTCGCCGCGTCTCCGTGCGTCGTGCTGAACTGGCCAACTGCATTGAGGTACAGCCGACCGAGGAACGCCTTGATAAGCTCCTTTCCGTACTTCGGTGTCAGTGTCGCCACGTCCACCGCATAGATCTCATGAATGAGGTTGGTCGCACGCTCGTACAGTACCGGCTCGACAATCCCCTGCGCCCGCATGATCGCGGGGCAGATGTCGGCGAGGTACTGCGCGGGCGGCTGCTCGTTGTACTTCTCCCAGTACGCCTTGGCGGCGATCCAGACGATCTGGAACTCGCCTTCGGTAGCCGGGTCGAAGTCCTGTGGATGCAGCTTGAGCAACGCTGTCGGCGATACCTCGTGACAGCGAATCGCGTAGGTGAGCAGTCGGACCAGAGCTTCGCGCCCTTTGAACTCGCGAACGAGATCGGGCAACAGACCCATAGCTAGCCCCCTTCGAGCGGCAGCATGTCTCCGAGTATCGCTTTGTAGAGAGGTTCGTCACCAATCGCACGCTCCGCGTCAGCGCGGAGTCCGCTCGCGAGATCGGTCAATCCTCCATGGTGCGCAAGAACATAGCGCACCACCGTCCCAATTTCAAGGGTGGGATCTGCCAAAATGGAATCGAGAGACCAGCCGAGAGATGTCCGCTGGCGCACGATACCCAACTGGATATCGAGCTTAACCTGCAGCTGTCTACGCCGATCCTCCGCTTTGTGGGTCGCGTTCTGCAGGTAGATCTGTACCGACTTCGGCGAGGCGATCTGCCTCGGATACGCGGTAGGCCGCGTGGTCGTGTAGAAGTCGTAGATCCAACGAACGTAATGTGCGCCGTCCAGCCCCTTGTCGATGAGCGACTTGGCGAGCTGGGTCCAATACTTCTCGTCGTTTGGATTCACCCGATACTTGGGGCGAGTCAATCGGCACGTTGACGTATATATGTCGCGCATCCTCGTGGCGAGGCGCTCGACTTCTTCAATTGTCGGCATCGCTATCTTCCAAAGCGCTTCGGAGGTACGTGTACTTCCCAGCCGCGTTTCTTGTACGCGCGTACACGATCCTTCGCTCTACGGTTCAACGTCTTGTCCCAATCATCCATGTAGTCGATCAGCAAGCCGTGGCTCTTGTCGCTGTGCGTTCGTGACAGTCGTCCGGGCACCTGCATGTTCTGGATGTCCGACGAGATTCCATCGCCGCGAATGAGCACCGTCAGCTGCCGAAAGTCGACGCCCTGATTCCAGCACGTCGCTATCGCGCGCCGCAGCTTGCCCTGCTCGAACAGTTCCTGCAGCTCTTCCTGCTGGTGCTTGCTGATCGGGTGAACCCCCGGTTCGATCACGCCCTCCTTCTCGTACTTGTCACGCAAGTCCTTCCGCATCGTGCTGTAGACAAATACGAAGTCGGGGAGATACCGGAGAAGCTCAAGCCCGTGCTCGACGGTCGTAACCCGAATCAACAGCTGCTCGCCGTTCTTCGAGTGCTCCCGCGCGTCAGCGGCGATCTGCTGGTTGCGAATCTTGTTACGCCACAGTCCGTGTCGGTTCTTCGCCGTCGTGGTCTTCTGATGAAGCGTCGGACCCTGCGGGACCGTCTTCATGATGACCCTGATCGGCGTGACGTTGCCTTTCTCTACGGACTCGTCGTAGTCGGATTCGTGGATGATGGGACCGAACAGCATCTCGACAGCCAGATCGGCGCTGTCGGATCGCATGTTCGCCGTAGCAGTGAAGCCGAACATCTTCGGACCAGCGGCGGACAGGAAGCCGAGCATGTAGCCCGTCTGCGGACCACCGGCCGTATGGACCTCGTCGTAGAGGATGAGCTTTGGCTTGGTGGTCGCCGCGCTCGCCGCCATGAGGGAGTTGCGAATACAGACAGTGATACGGCGGTTCAGCTGCTTCTTGCCGCCGCCAACCTGTCCTACCTCATGTAACGGGAACAGACCGACCAAGCGGTCCCTGATGTTCTTGGCTTCGAAGCGCCCCGCGACGACGATGAGGATCTTCGTGTTCGGGTACATGCGACATACCTGACAGATGACCCATGACTTGCCGTCGCCGGTAGGTGCGACAATTTGACCGCGCTCCGCAACCGCGATCTTGGCGAGGATCTCGTCTTGGCCGGGCCGGGGCTTGCCGATGAACTCGAACTTCGGCTGCTCAATCTCCAGCGGCTTGAGATCCTCAATTGTATACGGGATGTTGTAGCTGATGAACGCGTTCACGATGCGCGGTACGAGTCCGGCATGCGTGATCATGAAGCGACGTCCGTGTTCATCCTCCCGTATGTCGTAGGACTGTAGATCTACGTATACAGCCTTACTGGCGTTTCCTCCGACCTGTTGTCGGCGGGTGCATTTCAGCACCGACTGCAAGATTTCCTCGTGAGGCGGGATGACCTGTACTACGCCGCCCGCCTTTCTGATGACTGCCCCCACGGGGACTTACCTCCAACACTTTGAAGTGGCCAAACGAGCCCAGCTTCCAACCATAGGGACTGATGCCTATGTAGTCACCAATCGCCTCCAGCAGCTCGACGAACTGGCGGACATGCATCTTCCCCGGAATAGCGAACTTGACTTTGATGGTAGCGCCTGCATCGAAGCCTTCGTGGGTTTTGCAGTCGTCATCGCCCTTACCGTAACGCCGCTCGATCTTCGTGATCGCTCCTTCCACTGGCGGCGCAGCGCGAATCTGGTCTACGTACTGGTAGTATCGACTGATGGCATTAGCCGCTTGCGCAAAAGCGGCCCTCCACCACGAAGGCAGGAAGATGACTCGACCGCTGTCGTCTCTCAACATGCGATCGAAGTCATCGCGTCTCACGTTCCCGAGACACGGGGTCGTGAACTTCAGCTTGACTACGAGTTCCATTGGGTTGCTCCGCAGCCTTGAGCTTAGCTTGTTCGACGGCGTTCTGCAAGCTGATAGCAAGAGATTTAGCTTCGTCGAGGGACAGCATCACCATATCAGTGTACGGTGTGCCGTCCCTCAAGATTTTGAGGATGTGTCGAATACGGAATGCAAGATCACGTCTTCGTGAATGACCCTGTTGCCAGAAGGCCAGCTGGACGAAGCCGTCTTCGTCTGGTTCGACCGCTACACCTTCTCCATAACAGGCGCAGCGTATGACTTCCACATTTTCAGGCATGTGGATCCTTTCTGGTGCCGGGAGCGGGATTCGAACCCGCAACACGCTGGGTTTAAGCCAGCTGCATCTGCCGATTGTGCTACCCCGGCTTGGTACCAAGGACAGGATTCGAACCTGCACTGAGTGGCTCTTGAAACCACCGCCTCTGCCAGATTGGGCTACCTTGGCACATAGTTGCACGCGTCCAACTATCCCACCTGCTCATAGATTATTCGCGAAGTTCTCAAAGTCAAGGTTGCCATCGCGACCCATGTGCGCTAGTCTGACTGACCGGTCACTCTTTGGGGGCAAAGGGGGATTCATGGACTGCAGGGGATTCTACCGTCGTGTCGTCGATCATCCTGAACTCGAATGGCTTGGCTCCGTCGAGGGGCGCACACCGGAAAAGGACGCAGTGCTTGTTCGCTGTGCGCCTACCGGCTACGCGTTCAGCGTAACGATCCCGGCAATCGCGGACAACGACTGGCAGGTACTCGAAGACGTTCTGTTCAGTCGACGTTCCGCGCGGATCATGACACACGTTACGCGCATCGTCGGCTACTACAGCCAGATCCAGAACTGGAACCACTCCAAGGTGGCTGAGCTGCGCGACCGGCACAAGGGCAACTATGGTGTGCCGGACGAGTCGCAGCAGCTGCCTATTGCTGCCGACTAGGGGTGGTCGGGGTGACTGGATTCGAACCAGCGAACCTCTCGGACCCGAACCGAGCGCTCTGTCCAAGCTGAGCTACACCCCGTCCCTTGTCGACAACTCCAGCCAGCGCATCATCGGGATGCGCAGGCCGCTACCGTGCTCCGAAGTCCATTCGAGCGCACGCTCGTGGGTCATTCGCTCAAGCGCCCACGCGAAGCTGGCGTGGAAGCGTCTATCTGCGATGAAGCCACAGTCAAGCTCAAGAAACCAGTTGAGCGAGCTTCCCGACACCGGATACGAAGGACTACCACTCCGCAGGAAGTACCGCCATACCGCCTCACGTACTGCCTCATAGTCCGGCCGCTCGTACCAGCGCTTCCAACGCTGCTTTGCGTCTCCGTTCCGAGATGTGATATGGGCGTTGAGAAGCAACCCATCACGGTATGCGCGGGTGAGCACTCCTCCGAACTCCGTCCTCGACACGTAGTGATGGTACTGATCGTGCAGCGCAACGAGCAGCGCTTCTGTGGAGTAGAGCTTCTTGGGATCCTCGTCGAGAATGCGGAGGATCAGATCCAGTGTGCGTCTTCGCTTCTTCGTGTTCGTCTTCTGCTTCGCTCCCGTCGAACGACGGCGCGGGGCAGTCGACCTCATAAGTTCCCTTTCATGAGAATGGCGCACCCAGCAGGACTCGAACCTGCAAGCTCTTGGTCCGCAACCAAGTGTCCTATCCATTAGACGATGGGTGCGCCGACTCCTACGCCCGACCGAAGTACGGCGTCCAATCCGCGTAGCCAAGGCGTACGGCTCGCTCACGGATCAGTAGTGCGCGGGTTGGTACCCACGGCTCGCGAAGGAGCTTCATTCCAGCCTCCTTCGGCGTGCGGTCATCCTTGGTGTTGTTGCACGGCTTGCATGCAGCAACAACGTTCTTCCACGAATGCTTCCCGTCACGACAGAGCGGGAGGACGTGGTCGATGGTGGCCGAGTTGTCCGACAGGTGCCGCCCGCAGTACTGGCACGTGAATCCGTCACGGGCAAGAACGTTCTTCTTGTTCAGCCCAATGCGCCGACTGCCCGGGATCACCACGTACTTGACCAGCGCGATGACGCTCGGCAGCGGGAAGCTCTGCGTCGCCGAATGCACCTCATCGCTCCAGTACTCGTACACATCAACCTTCTGCTTGAGCATCAGCCCAAGCGCCCGCGTCCAGTGAATCATAGATAACGGCTCACCGTTCGCGTTCAGAAGCAGCACCTTTCTCTGCTGCATGACGTCCTCCTTCCAAAGTAGTGGTCGGGACGAGAGGATTCGAACCTCCGACCTCCTGCTCCCAAAGCAGGCGCTCTAGCCAAGCTGAGCTACGTCCCGTCCTTTCCATGTAGCCGACGCTCTCTCTTCCACACCGTGGTGAACGTACCATGGTACGGATCCAGCTCCTGCATGCACTTGTCGATGAATGGTTTAATCGTGTTCATCATCGGCTGTGCCTGAATCAGGTCCATGATGTCCGGGAACTTGCGTGCCCCTCCCTCAACGTGATCCATCTGCAGGCAGCGCTGGCACTGCTCGATGCGCACATCAGGCTCTTCTCCGGTCATGACCTTCCATCGGTGTCCGAATACCAAGCATATGATCTTGTGAAGAAAGCGCCAGCGCGAACCCCAGTAGAGTCGCTCACGCGTGACTGGCTTGCCAATCGTTGGAAAGCAGAACTTCTCGAATGGGTTCACCGTTACTTTCGGCGTAGACTTGAATACCTCAAGTGGTGGACTCATGATACCTTTCTGGAGCCGAGAGCGGGAGTCGAACCCGCATCTGCCGATTACGAATCGGCTGCTCTTCCGTTGAGCTACCCCGGCTCCCTCTTACCCATCTTGTGCGCACACATGTCGCAGTCTGGGTTATCGCAACCGCTGCAAGGCTCCGTATGGCTGCTGACGTATAGGTCGCAGAAGGTTTCTCTGTACAACCCATGCCGTGGGCAGTCAGTGTTATCGCAACTGACGCAGTTACGTACTGACGTCTGCGCCAGTAGCGCTTCGACCTCCTTGACACGCGACTCCGCTGCCTCAGCGCGTGCGACGGCCTTTAGCTCGGCGGCTCTTGCTTCGCGCATCGCCGTGATGCAGCGGGCTGTGGCTTCGTTCTCTGCGCGTCGCAGCCGCTCGCTTTCGGCGAGCTGCGCGCGGACCTCGTCGATAGAGTTCTGCTCGCTCACTTGCTGTCCTTATCGGGATCCCGTATCGCTTCGAGGCTCTCCATCCATGAATCGCACAGTAGAGCTTCGTCGGAAACGATCCGTTGTGCGAGTACGAGAACAGCACCTCTGCGATATTGTTACACAGATCACACCGACGTGTCGAGATGTCGAGCATCCATGTCAACTCGCGAACCTCACGAAATCTCAGGTTCATCGGGGATCTTCATTCCCTTCTGCTTCATGTATCCGCGAATGATCTCGTACTCCGAGGAGAGTACGCCATTCACGAAGTAGTTCCAGCTGTTCGCAGTCGTCAGGATGGTGCGCCAGAGCGAAACACGCATCCCGTAGATCGAATAGATCGGTGCGGTTTCGTACTCGTCGAGCTTCGTGAAGCTCGCGTCGATCTCCTTCGCCAGCTTCTCGAACTCGTCCTGTGCCGGCTTCCAGTCACGACGGCGTGTGATCGTGCTGACACGTCGAAGCTGTACGTACCGGACGTTCCTGAACTGGCTGATGTACTGGATCAGGTCCAGCACCTCGGGCGCGTTGTTCTGCGTCACAACGATAGCCATGCGCAGTGGCACGGTGATCTTCGGAATGAGCTTCTCCCATTCGGGCATGCTACGGCGGCCAGTAAGGAAGAAGAAGCGATCCGGGTCACGCGTAAGCATCGTCAGCCCGACCGCGTCCTCCGTGCACGTTGTACACGCGTTGAAGAGGGCAAGATCGGGGATCATGCCATTGCTGCGCACGCCGACGTAGAAGCCCTGCTCTTTCAAGTAGTCCACGAGTTCGTGAATGTACTTGTAGCAGGTCGGGTCGGTGTTCTGCCCCGTGATGTACAGCTGCTTCACGAGGCCGTTGCGGCACCACCCGAGGAATTCCTCGAATCGTGACCACGCATCGAAGTGGACCTTGTTGAAATCGTACTTCGAGAACTCCTTCTCCAGATCCTTGCCCAAGCAGAAGTTGCAGTCGAGCGTGCACTTCCCGAGCAAGTTGATATTGGCGAATGTCGCAGCGCTCCTACGCTGCATCGTCGCCTTCCACTTCCGACATTCGGATCCTGCGCCCTATGCCGCCACGTCCGGGCTGAAAGCGTTCCGCCTTCGCGTTGAGCGTCAGCTCTACCTCATGCACGCCTGAGAATAGTTCGGTGATCAGCCGGGCCGCCAGCATAACGTCAGCGACCTCTTCCAGCATGCGCGCTCTGCCGATGCGCCCGCGCCGGTAGTGATTCATGGCCGTCAGCAGTTCGCCCATCTCTTCGGACGCGATATGGAACGCATGCTCCATGGCCTCTTCGCCATAGCCCTCTCGGTGGCGAACCAGTGCCTTGCGCACGTGCACGCTGTTCACGTCGAGGCGAGGCATGCAAAACTCGCGAGCGGTCTCACCCTCAGCCAGCTCGTACGTCAATGCGCCGCAATGCGGGCACTGACCTGACGGTACTACGCCGTTCGGCGTGAGCCGCTCCTGTATGTCGCTGATCATTTCGAGGCTGCCGCCCCAGATCAACTCGCCACAGTCATCGCACATGTGCTGTGCGTGAGAGTTGGCTTCCTGTATGTAGCACTCCGTCATGGAGTTCCTTTCGTGTGGAGCCGGGACCGAGAATCGAACTCGGGTGCCTACCTTACCAAGGTAGTGCTTTACCACTAAGCTATCCCAGCTCCGTGTTACGGAACGACGGTGAACTCTTCCATGTGATGCGTGTCACAGAACGCTTCAACGATCAGCAGCATGTCCGCTAGATCGAGGTTGCTGTCGTAGTAGAGTCCTTCGTCGGCTTCGTGCTGAAGCATCTCCAGATCCACATGAATGCTGGAGACTTCGTATTCCGGACGGAAGCCTTCGAGAAGCGCGAAGGCGTCCGGCTCGGAAAACCCCAGTTCCTCAGCGAACCGGATCAACTCATGAAACTCTACGGTAACGGTAGCCCGCATGCGGGTCTCCTGTGATTGGCACCCCCGGTAGGACTCGAACCCACAGGTTGTCCGGATAGAAGCCGGATGCCTTATCCAGTTTGGCTACGGGGGCTAGAAGGTACGCTTGAACCACGTCGAGATCTTGTCGGCGGTGATGTGCAGCAGTGCACTCGCCTCAAGTCCGGCAAGCGCAGAAACGAGCGACCACTTGTGTGTGATCGCCCACTCCTGCAGCTCAGGTAGCGACGTCTTCTCCAGTAGAACGAACGGAGTGAGCACCAGCGCCACGAGGGGGCTGATGTAGATGAGCCGCGCCAGCGTGCCAATGATCGGCGTGTGGCTGAGCAAGCCGCGATGAGGCACGTACTTCTGGTACAACCGCCAGTACCATGAAAGCCAGCCCCAGTGCTTGTATGGCTCCGATTCGAGATCGAGGTCAGGATTGAAAGCCAGAGCCGCGAACAGAAAAGCTGAAATGCCGGGCAGTGCCAGCACGTCAAAGAAGTAGATCGCCACAGGTGCAGCGATAAGTACCATCATGACGTTCAGCTTGTTGTGTCCGCGATCATCTGGCATTGCTACTCCTCGAAACCGTCGACCAAATCGGACTCCTCATAGCCATCAAGGATGTCCGGTCGCGTCGGAACCTCGATGATGTTGTCGCTTGCTGCCAAGTGATGCGCAGCAGCCCAATCCTCAACCAGCTGTCGACGCTCCGGATCCCATTGTTTGATGATGTCAATTGGCACGTCGTAACTGACACACAACAGTAGATCGCGCAGCACCTCAAAAGAGTTGGCACCCTCGGAGGGATTTGAACCCCCAACCTCAGGTTCGAAGCCTGAGATGATATCCGTTTCACCACGAGGGTATCTCTTATCCAACTGCTCCAATAGAAGATCTTCCTCGACATAATACGGGTCGTATCCGCCGGGAAACGCATTGCCGAGAAGCTGCATGAGCCGCAGATCCGGATTGTTCAGCCAGATCCTGCGAATCTTCGATAAGACCTTGTTGATTCTTCCAGCGGGTCTCACGCTGTTCCTTTCATGGTCGGGATGAGAGGATTTGAACCTCCGACCTCCTGACCCCCAGTCAGGCGCGCTAACCAAACTGCGCTACATCCCGAAGTGGTGTGGTAACGGAGAATCGAACTCCGGCCTCGACGTTGGCAACGTCGTGTACTGCCACTATACGATTACCACTACCTTTGTTCAGCGCCGACGTGGTCTTCGTGCGGCGTGTCCACCCAGAAGACCTTCTCCATCGGTATCCGTCTGACGATCGGGCGTCCCCATTCATCCTTGTCGGGTAGCTCGATGCAGAAGCATCCTGCCTTCACGTAGAAGCGCCGCACGTCCGGGTACCGTTTCGGCGTACTCGCTGGGTCGAATACGAACTCCACCCAGTACGGCGCCTTCTTCTTCGCTTTCATATCCCAAACGTCCATTTCGCCACGTCTATCGCCTTTGGATCACCGATGGCCTTCTTCGGGTCGTCCGAAAGCTTGACCACCGGGACGTTGTCGATCTCGACCAGCTTGATGACGATGTTGGCTGATATGGTGCCGGGCACGTCGTTCGTCAGATTCGTACCGATCCCGAATGCGACCTTGGTCTGCTGAGCGAACTCGCGCTGAAGGCTGATGCACTTCGGCACGTCCAGCGAGTCGCTGAAGATGATGGTCTTCGACATCGGATCGACGCGTAGCCACTTGTAGTGATTGATCATCCGCCGCGCGAACTCCTTCGAGTTACCGGAATCCTGACGGACACCGTCGAACAGCCGAGCAAGCTTGCCGTCGAAGTCCTGCAGGAATGCGCTGGTGCCGAACGTGTCGGGGAGCGCGATGCCGAGATCGCCCTCATAGACGTCGTTCCATGCCTCCAATGCGAACTTGTTGGCGTGTCGCAAACCTACCAGCGCGGAAATCGCTTGGATCCACTCGTGCGCCATCGTACCGATGGGCTTGACCCCGTGCTTCATGGCGAAGTGTACGTTGCTCGTTCCGATGAAGTTCGGGAACTTCTTCAGCGCTCCTACGACCATGTCCTGCATGTGGTACGAGTAGCGCCGCCGCGTTCCGAACTCGGCGAACCGGCAGTCTTCGGCAAGCAGCATGCCCGCCTTCTTCAGCGCCTGCTCCTTCTGCTCGTCCCAGTTGGGGCGAGGCTGCTGCTGCGCCATGATTTGCTCGGTGACGATCGCGAGCAGTGGCACCTCCCAGTAGATAGTTTCGGCCCACAGGCCACTGATCTCGATCTCCGTACCAGCGTCGGTCGGGGTGATCTTCACGAGGTGCGGATTCGGCTGAAAGTGCTCCAGCCAGTCGATGTACCAGCCTTCCAAGAAGGGGCACTTCTCACGGAGGAACAGCGACTCCTTGTCGGTCAGCTTCGCGCGGCTGTAGCCCCACATGTGAGAGCTGACGTACTTCGCCATCACCTTCGTGACGGGCTGATGAGCATTTCGGTTGACGAACCTGTACGTAGCCTGCGCCTTGGGGAACTTCTTGAGGACAGCTTGCCCCATCGTAAGCTTGTACAGGTCGGTATCAAGGATCGAAGGTTCCACTACAGCTGCAGCCGTGCGGTGTGCTCGATGAGCACGCCCGCCTTGGCCATCTCCTCGATCGCTTCGACCGTCGTCTTCGGATCCACGCCCTTGCACGCGTCCAACAGGACGCTTGCGACGTAGCCCCTCTTGACGGCGTCGAGCGCGGTCGCCTTGACGCAGTAGTCCGTGGCAAGGCCGCAGATGATGAGGTTGTCATGCGGAGGCGTACCGGCGTGCGCCAACGTCTGCAGCATGGCCGTCGGATTCCTGCCCGCGTCCTCGAAGCCGGAATAGCTGTCGAACTGCGGGTTGGTACCCTTCTCGACGATGAGCTTGCCCTCAACGACCAGCAGCTGACTGTGCAGCTCGTTGCCGGGAGTCTCGACCACGCAGTGATCGGGCCAGAACATCTGTGGCTGCCCGTTCAGCACGCCCATCGTGAATGGCTCCGTGCCCTGCATCGACGCGAAGCTCTTGTGCATCGGCGGGTGCATGTCCTTCGTGTAGATGATGGGCAATCGCGAGAAGGCGAACTTGTTGATGACCCGATTGACGACCGGGAGTATGTGGACGGCATCCGGTACGGCAAGGCTGCCGCCGATGAAGTCGTTCTGCATGTCGACGACTATGAGCGTCGGCATTATGTTCCTCTCTGGAAGACGAGCAGACCCGCGCCCGACGGCGGGATCTCGCGCTTGTGCTGCGTGCGCTGATAAATGTCCAATACCTTCTTGTGGAGATCTTCGAGACCCTCGGGGATCGTGTCGCCCTCACTAATGGCGTACACGATCTTGTCGAGGTCGTCGTAGGACGCACCGAGTTCCTCTTCGTCCGTCTGGCCTTCCCACAGCCCCGCGCTCGGAGCCTTGGTGATGATTGCTTCGGGAACGCCCTTAACGCGCGCGAGCTGCCGCACTTCGCCCTTCAGCAGCCCCATGATCGGCTCGATGTCGATGCCGCCATCGCCGTACTTCGTGAAGTAGCCCAGCACGTCCTCGGTGAGGTTGGTCGTGCCGACGACAAGCAGGTTGTGCGCGTTCGCCACGGCGTAGAGCGCCACCATACGAAGCCGCGACTTCGTGTTCGCGCGGGCCATCTTGCTGCTTCGCAAGTGCCCCGAAAGCGCACCCAGCTCCAGCGTCTTGAACGTCGGGAACAGGTCGATCTGCTCGGTCGCGATACCGAACGTCTTCGCGACCTCCCGCGCGTGCTCGGCGCCGATCTTCGAGCTTTCACAGTCGAGGATCAGCCCGCGTACGCGATTCGCGCCGAGCGCGCCTACGCACAGCGCTGCGACGAGCGACGAGTCCACACCGCCGCTCAAGCCGACGACGACGCCGCTCGCGCCGACGCCCGCGATGTAGTTCCTGATCCAGTCCTGAATGGCCTCGATCGTCTTCTGTTCGTCGAGTCTCTCAATCACAACTTCCCCTATCTTGTTGGAGCCAGCGAAGGGAATCGAACCCCCATTTTCGGATTACAAAACCGACGTAATGGCCGTTATACGACGCTGGCTCAGTCTACTCCAGTTCGTCTTCGCGGATGCCGCCGCTCGTCGGGACTTCCGCTGTACCCGAACGCCCGCCTATGTAGGCGCGGTTGGACATGGCCCACTCGTCCCGCCATCGCCACTTGCCGAGGACGAGCTGTGCGTAGTCGTCCTGATCGAGTTCGATCTTGTCGTCGACCGACATCTCCAGCATCTGAATCGCGACGGCGAAGTCTTCGTCGTGCGACTTCGGCACCTCGATGCTGTTGCGCAGCGCACGCGGGAACTTCGCGAGCTTCGGACCCTTGTCCATCAGTTCGCGGCCCAACGCCATCATGCGCGAGCGCCAGCCCTCCATCGCCGCCTTGTACTCCTCGGCGTGGACGGCGCGTTGCTTCTTCACGGCTTCGATGAGATCCGCCTTCATGACGGGGAACTTGATACTCAGCATTCGGTCTCCTGATTCGCGACGCAGCGCTCGCACGTTTGCGATCGCTACGCCGAGCTTCTCATAGCACTTGAACCGCAGCGGCTTGCCGCGAATGTAGCGCGGTACGCGGATGCTGCGGAACGGTACCGCCAGCTCAGGCGGTACCCGTATTCCGCCTTCGTCGGTCATTGAGTTGTCCTTGAAAGAGTGGAGCACGCAGCGGGATTCGAACCCGCACCTTGAGCTTGGAAGGCTCGTATGCTAGCCGTTAAACACCATGCGTGCGATCCGGAGGTGCGTGCCGTGGGTTTTCGGGTTATCCCTTGGCATCCTTACGGTAACCGTGGCTTCCCATTGGTGGCCCGACTCGCGTGGCTTTCAGCCCCTCGGGCCAACAGGGCATTGTGCCGATCCTCCGGGATAAACGTGGTAGCGGGACCAGCGAGTCGAACGCTGATTGCCCTAGGTTATGAGCCTAAGTCCGATACCGACCGGCCTCCCGCATCGTCTGTTTGGTGCTCAGGAGAGGATTTGAACCTCCACGTCCTTGCGGACACCAGCCCCTCAGACTGGCGCGTCTACCAGTTCCACCACCTGAGCATGTGGGAGGGCCGTGCGCGCGACCGGCCCTCCAACCATAGCAAGCCCCGGGTAGGGGCGTACAAAGACTGGCAGGTATACCACCCATCACCGGGTTGAGGTTTCCCTGCCAAAACCAGAAGAGGACGCAGCACCGTCCTCGCCGAACGCTGGTGCCGCCGAGAGGATTTGAACCTCCACGGGATTTCTCCCACTAGCTCCTGAAGCTAGCGCGTATGCCAGTTTCACCACGGCGGCAGTAAATGTCAATGGTACTGGGGACAGGATTCGAACCTGCAACATCCTGCTCCTAAGGCAGGCGCCTCTGCCAGATTGGGCTACCCCAGCACTGGGGCGAGCGGCGGGAATTGAACCCGCATCCCCACGGTCACAACGTGGTGTCTTTGCCACTGGACCACGCCCGCCATCAGAAAGTTGAACGCGTGCAACAATGTGAGAATGGCGCCCCCGACAGGATTCGAACCTGCGGCCCCCTGATCGACAATCAGGTGCTCTAAACCGGGCTGAGCTACGAGGGCGCGTATCTTGTGGTACCTCCGAGGGGACTCGAACCCCTACTCTCCACAGTGAGAGTGTGGTGACTTGGCCAGTTCGTCTACGGAGGCTACTGGATGAAATGGAACCCGCGACCGGATTCGAACCGGCACTCTCTAGGGTGAAAACCTAGTGACTTAACCATTCGTCTACGCGGGCTTCTCATCCGTGGCTTCGGCGAGCATCTGCAGGTACAGCTTCTTCCTGTCCTCGGAGGACAGCGGATGCTCGCCACGCATGCCGCACACCATCAGCTCGTTGAGCAGCGTCTTGGTGCCCATCGAACGGATGCGCAGCAGGCTGTTGGTTGCGGCACGAAGATGATTGATGTCGCCGGTTCGCAAGTAGCTGAGAAGCTGAAGGCTCATATGCCCCGCCTCGTCCGCCGTCGCGAACACCGTATCGACCATCGTCTTCGGTACGTCAGGACTCGTCACGATCGTCACATCTTCAGACATGTCGCTCCTTCTGGATGCCCCACCGGGACTCGAACCCGGAACCCTCTGCTTCAAAGGCAGATGCTCTGCTTTGAGCTATGGGGCACCCTTCGTTGGTGGCTCCACGGGGAGGACTTGAACCTCCAACCCTCCGGTTAACAGCCGGATGCACTACCGTTGTGCTACCGTGGAAATGGTGGACCGACCGGGACTCGAACCCGGATCTCCTGCTTGCAAAACAGGGGTTCTCCCTTTGAACTATCAGCCCAGATGGTTGCCCCGGGAGGACTTGAACCTCCAACTTCCTGATCCAGAATCAGGCGTTCTGCCAATTGAACTACGGGGCAATGGTGGCCGCACTGGGAATCGAACCCAGAACCTCCCGATTAAGAGTCGGGGACTCTACGCAATTGAGTTACACGGCCGGTATATAGAGAAGGCGACGAAGAGGTGTAGAGATCCGTTTACATGGCAATTGTATGTAATCCCTACGGGCATTCGCCTTACTCACAGATGGTGGGAACGACCGGATTTGAACCGGTAACACCGAGTGCTTCAAACTCGTGCTCTACCTGAGTTGAGCTACGTTCCCAAATTCGTTTTCCCGCTCCGCAAGAGATGGTAGGCGCGGCAGGATTCGAACCTGCGATACCCAGTTTGTAAGACTGGTGTCTTAGCCGCTAGACTACGCGCCTGCCCAAGTATGTGAACAGCGACAAGAAGTGGAGAGTGATAGCCTCCATAGGCTTCCCCCGGTAATCGGGGGATCAGGAATTGAACTTGATGTACACCCTACCGGGCATTCGCTGTATCACGCGTGGTGGGGGCAGACGGAGTCGAACCGCCAAAGCCTTTCGGCGGGAGATTTACAGTCTCTTGGGATCGCCACGTTCCCTGTGTACCCCCAGTGAAGCTGCGTCGACTAGAAATGGAAGAGTCGTTTTTGCGCTCTACCCACTGAGCTACCGCCGCATCAAGAGCGGCGGGCTGGACTCGAACCAGCGACCTCATCCTCCGTATGGATGTAGACCCGTCCGGGCATTCGACGCAACATTTATGTGAACGGACGACGAATAGGTAGGAGTCACCTTTATAATGTAGACCCCAAGGACATTCGTCCGTGTCACGCTTGTGGTGGTGCGAGCTGGAGTCGAACCAGCGACCTCCTGTGTATCAGACAGGTGCTCTAACCAAGGGCTGAGCTACCGCACCACTTACGTTTGTGCATTCCGTATTCGATTTTCAAAGAGCAGCGTCGGCGACGAGTTGGGTTGTAGAGATCTGGTATGCTTAAATGGCATGTAATCCCTACGTTCATTCGCCGACACACTTCTAGAGTGAAGCAGGCACGACAAGAATTGACGAGTCAACCCCGTCAGGGTCAGCTGCTCTGCCACTGAGCTATACGCCCATCAATGGGCGCAGAAGGATTCGAACCCCCGACCCGCTGATTATGATGTAGACCCGATCAGCATTCGTACCTACACTCGATTGTCAAAGAGCTGGTGGATCCGCTCGGACTCGAACCGAGGACCGTCCGCTTATGAGGCGGATGCTCTAACCGACTGAGCTACGGATCCACTGGAGGGCCGGACTGGATTCAAACGAGCATAAGCACGATCTGCAGTCGTGCGCCTAGTCGTTCGGCCACCGACCCTCTTGAATCTCCTTCCAGTCCTTCTCGGACTGTTCCATGTCGATGATCTCGCGGAGGAAGAACTTCCCCATCC